>ERZ1034939.8-NODE-8-length-242971-cov-131.395791_pt1 | contig 242971 bp, 204 predicted proteins | sample MGYA00520626_ERZ1034939 | MGnify/ENA primary metagenome ERZ1034939 (study PRJEB33766, sample SAMN09781751) | gut metagenome | biome: gut microbiome | host: Homo sapiens | place: Madagascar | study: EMG produced TPA metagenomics assembly of the PRJNA485056 data...
ACACTAACACCTGAAGCTAGCGCGTCTACCAATTCCGCCACCTTCGCATACCATCGATACTGTAAAAGTATCGTAACCACGGAGGCGCATTCTAGATGTTTTCAGCTTTACGTCAACAGAAAAGTGCGCGTGATGCCTTGATTGATGGAAAAATGGCCGATGGACGCGCCATGTATCGCCGGATGGCGCTTTCGCGTATCCGGCCTGGAGGGGAGGCGATTACTTTTTGGCCTGACGTGTCATCACGGTGCGGTAGACCTTAAAGCGACCCGTCTGGGCGATAACTTCGTGGAAGCCAAAGGTTTCATCCAGCACTTTCGGGTACGCCAGGAAGGCGTTCGCGACGATACGCAGCTCACCGCCGCTGTTGAGGTGACGGGTTGCGCCACGGATCAGCGTTTGTGCCGCTTCCAGGCTGGTCTCCATACCGTCGTGGAACGGCGGGTTAGAGATGATCATGTCGAAGCGACCGGTGATGTCGGAGAAGACGTTGCTGGCAATCACCTCGCCTTCAATGCCGTTTGCGGCAAGCGTTGCGCGGCTGGCTTCAACCGCCGGGGCGCTCACGTCACACAGGGTTAAACGCACCTTTGGCGAATGGCTGGCGAGCACGGTAGAAAGCACGCCCGCGCCGCAGCCAACATCCAGCACTTTGCCTTTGGTGTGCGGCGTCAGAGTGGAAAGCAGCAGCTTGCTGCCCGTATCCAGCGCATCGCGGCTGAACACGCCCGGCAGCGTTTTGATGGTCAGGCCGTCAAGCTGGTACTCATCCCAGTATGCCTGCGCATCAAATGTTGTCTGTTTTTCCAGACGGCCATGGTACAGACCACAGCGGCGAGCGCTGTCGACTTTGTTCAGCGGCGCATAGCCTTCCAGCAGCTGTTCCGCGCTACGCACGCCGCTGCGGTTTTCACCGACCACGAAAATATCGCAGCCGACCGGCAGCAGGGAGAGCAGGTTCATCAGCTGGAACTGGGCTTCCGGTTTATTCTTCGGCCAGTAGTAGATCAGCGTATCGCAGTCGGCGATATCGCTCTGCTCTGCCACCAGGCTAAAGCGCGCGCGCTCGCCCATCTGGCGGCTCAGCACCTGCCAGTGGTGGTAGTATTGGGTGTGGGCACGGCTTTCAGCACAGTCGAAACGCGCGGGCAGGTCATCCTGCATATCTCCGGCAAACAGAATACGGCTTTCTTCGAAATCATCACTGTGACGCAGCAAGACTTCACTTGCCGGGGTAAATGCAGACATGAATTGTTCCTCAATAAACTCAGGCGGGGATTATAGTAGGTAGATGGCGCACTTTCGACACATTTGCTATATTTGCGCGCCTGAGAGACAGGAGTTTTCCCTATGACATCCCGACGAGACTGGCAGTTGCAGCAACTGGGCATCACCCAGTGGGCTTTGCGTCGCCCGACGGCGTTGCAGGGCGAAATCGCCATCTCCATCCCGGCGCACGTTCGTCTGGTGATGGTGGCGGAAGAACTGCCTGCCCTGAATGACCCCCTGATCGATGATGTCCTTCGCAGCCTGAAGCTGACGGCCGACCAGGTTTTACCGCTGACGCCAGAGCGTGTCGCGATGCTGCCTCCTGATAGCCGCTGTAACAGCTGGCGTATCGGAGAGGCGAATGAGATCTCTCTTCAGGGGAGCCAGATCTGCTCGCCAGCGCTGGACGAACTGAAAGCCAACCCAAAAGCGCGCAGCGCGCTATGGCAACAAATCTGCGAATATGAACACGATTTCTTCCCTCACGACGCCTGACCTGTCCACAGCGTTCGCGATTGAAACACGCGCCCACGCGTTTCCGTGGAGCGAAAAAACCTTCGCCAGCAATCAGGGCGAACGGTATCTGAACTACCGCCTGGACGTTGACGGCACCATGGCCGCTTTCGCGATCACGCAGGTTGTTCTTGATGAGGCGACGCTGTTTAATATCGCGGTTGATCCCGCGTTTCAGCGCCGTGGGCTGGGAAGAGAACTGCTTGAGCACCTCATCCGTGAGCTCGAAACCCGTGACGTTTTCACCCTGTGGCTGGAGGTGCGCGCGTCGAATGTCGCCGCCATCGCGCTCTATGAAAGCTTAGGCTTTAACGAGGCGACAATCCGCCGTAACTACTACCCCACCGCAGAGGGACGTGAAGACGCCATCATAATGGCTCTGCCGATTGGATAATAAAAAATAAGGTTGTAACGATGAAATGGGACTGGATTTTCTTTGATGCCGACGAAACGCTGTTTACGTTCGACTCGTTCGGCGGCCTGCAGCGGATGTTTCTCGACTATAGCGTAACCTTCACCGCTGAAGATTTTCAGGACTATCAGGCGGTCAACAAACCGCTGTGGGTGGATTACCAGAACGGTGCCATCACCGCGTTACAGCTTCAGCACCAGCGCTTTGACGTCTGGGCGGAACGCTTAAAGGTCAGTCCGGGAACGCTGAACGAGGCTTTCCTTAACGCCATGGCCGATATCTGTGCGCCGCTGCCGGGCGCGGTTTCCCTGCTGAATGCGTTGAAAGGCAATGTGAAACTGGGGATCATCACCAACGGTTTTACCGCCCTGCAGCAGATCCGCCTTGAGCGTACCGGCCTGCGCGATCATTTTGACGCGCTGGTGATCTCGGAAGAGGTTGGCGTGCCGAAGCCAGATCCGCGAATTTTCGACTACGCGCTGGCGCAGGCCGGCAATCCCGACCGCGATCGTGTCCTGATGGTGGGGGATACGGCAGAGTCGGATATTCTGGGCGGCATGAAGGCCGGTCTGTCGACCGTGTGGCTCAATGCGCATGGCCGTGAGAAGCCTGACGGCATCGAGCCGACCTGGACCGTGACGTCGTTGAACGAACTGGAGCAACTCCTGTGTAAACAATGATTGCCTGCCCCCCGTTGATGGGTAAAATAGCCGCAATTTTGTATTCCATGATGCGTGGCGTGCTGCCGCGCTTATAAAAGAAGATTTAATTATGACGTTGTCTCCTTATCTGCAAGAGGTGGCCAAGCGCCGCACTTTTGCCATTATCTCGCACCCCGATGCCGGTAAAACGACCATCACTGAGAAGGTGTTGCTGTTCGGACAGGCGATCCAGACTGCGGGTACCGTTAAAGGCCGTGGCTCCAGCCAGCATGCAAAATCCGACTGGATGGAGATGGAAAAGCAGCGTGGTATTTCGATTACCACCTCCGTGATGCAGTTCCCGTATCACGACTGCCTGGTGAACCTGCTGGACACCCCGGGCCACGAAGACTTCTCCGAAGATACCTACCGTACCCTGACGGCGGTGGACTGCTGTCTGATGGTGATCGACGCCGCGAAAGGTGTAGAAGATCGTACCCGTAAGCTGATGGAAGTCACCCGTCTGCGCGATACGCCGATCCTCACCTTTATGAACAAACTCGACCGTGACATCCGCGATCCGATGGAGCTGATGGATGAAGTGGAAAATGAGCTGAAGATCGCCTGTGCGCCAATCACCTGGCCGATTGGCTGCGGTAAGCTGTTCAAAGGCGTTTATCACCTCTATAAAGACGAAACCTACCTGTATCAGACCGGTAAAGGCCACACCATTCAGGAAGTGCGCATCGTGAAAGGTCTGGACAACCCGGATCTGGACGCGGCGGTCGGGGAAGAGCTGGCCGCGCAGCTGCGCGACGAGCTGGAGCTGGTCAAGGGCGCGTCTCACGAATTCGACAAAGAGCTGTTCCTGAGCGGCGAAATTACCCCGGTCTTCTTCGGTACCGCACTGGGTAACTTCGGCGTTGACCACATGCTCGACGGTCTGGTGGAGTGGGCGCCGCAGCCGATGCCGCGCAAAACCGACACCCGTGAAGTGGAAGCAAAAGAAGAGAAGTTCACCGGCTTCGTATTTAAGATTCAGGCCAACATGGATCCGAAACACCGTGACCGCGTGGCCTTTATGCGCGTGGTGTCCGGTAAATATGAAAAGGGCATGAAGCTGCGTCAGGTGCGTATCGGGAAAGACGTTGTCATCTCCGACGCGCTGACCTTTATGGCGGGTGACCGTTCGCACGTTGAAGAAGCCTATCCGGGCGACATCATTGGTCTGCACAACCACGGTACCATCCAGATCGGCGACACTTTCACGCAGGGTGAAATGATGAAGTTCACCGGTATTCCGAACTTCGCACCGGAACTGTTCCGTCGCATTCGTCTGCGCGATCCGCTTAAGCAGAAACAGCTGCTGAAAGGCCTGGTCCAGCTCTCCGAAGAGGGCGCCGTGCAGGTCTTCCGCCCGATTGCGAACAACGATCTGATCGTTGGCGCGGTCGGCGTGCTGCAGTTTGACGTGGTTGTTGCGCGCCTGAAGAGCGAATACAACGTAGAAGCGATTTACGAATCGGTGAACGTCGCGACCGCGCGCTGGGTTGAGTGTTCTGACGTGAAGAAATTCGAAGAATTTAAGCGTAAGAATGAAGTTCAGCTGGCGCTGGATGGCGGCGATAACCTGACCTATATCGCGCCAACGATGGTCAACCTGAACCTGACGCAGGAACGTTATCCGGACGTTCAGTTCCGTAAAACCCGCGAGCACTAATCCCCTCTCAGAGCACGGCAGCAGCCGTGCTCTTCTTTTATTCCTGTCTTATTAATCCCTTGCGGAATGTTCTTAATTCAACGCAATTTCACGCTATTCGCCCATTTTTTACCCAATTCTGAAAGCGGCTCTGTGAGAGTGATCTATATTTAACTCAGTGTTTAACACTGGGCGTGGATAAATTAACTGTTCAATGCATGGTTTTAGGTTATCCATTTTGCCCGCGTGTTTATTCGCAATATATATCACTACTAAGGAAGTACGTAGCCCGAATAACGGGTCAACACAGGAATAGATCGATGAATATGACAAGACTGAAGATTTCTAAAACTCTGCTGGCTGTAACACTGGGTAGCGTTCTGGTGAGCGGCTCCGCCCTGGCGGAAAGCAGCACCATGGATAAAGCACAATCCACGGCTGACAGCGCAGGGCAAAAAATCGATAGCTCTATGAATAAAGTCGGCAATTTCATGGATGACAGCTCTATCACAGCAAAAGTGAAAGCCGCACTGGTGGATGATGAAGCCATCAAGAGCACCGATATTTCCGTTAAGACCGACAAAAAAGTGGTCACGCTGAGCGGCTTTGTTGAAAGCCAGGCTCAGGCAGAACAGGCGGTGAAAGTGGCGAAAGGCGTCGAAGGCGTTGCCTCCGTCAGCGATAAGCTGCATGTCCGTGACGGCAAAAATGCGTCGGTGAAAGGTTATGCCGGTGATGCAGCCACCACCAGCGAAATCAAAGCTAAACTTTTAGCAGATGACATCGTGCCGTCCCGTAAGGTGAAAGTGGAAACCACCGATGGTGTAGTTCAGCTTTCCGGTACGGTAGATTCGCAGGCGCAAAGTGAACGTGCCGAGTCCATTGCGAAAGCGATTGATGGTGTGAAAAGCGTTAAAAACGATCTGAAAACGAAGTAAATCTGGACCATTCGCCCGTCTGGCTAAAACCTGCGGGCGATATAAGAACGACTCTGGAAAAACGCCGGTGAGTGACCTGAGCGCTCACGTTTAGCGGCCGACATTAACTATGGTAAAGGAGAAGCTTATGTTTCGTTGGGGCATTATATTTCTGGTTATCGCGTTAATTGCCGCCGCATTGGGCTTTGGTGGACTGGCAGGTACAGCGGCATGGGCAGCTAAAATTGTCTTCGTTGTAGGTATTATTCTGTTCCTGGTCAGCCTGTTTACGGGGCGTCGACGTCCGTAGCAAACGCAATATTCCGTCAACAAAATAAAGCCAGTCACTGCGACTGGCTTTTTCTTATTTGCGTAACAGGTCGGGTGCGTTACTGTGGTGTTATAAAATAATCAAAACAGGAAAGCAGAGGTGGGGCAACGAATTCCCGTTACGCTCGGCAACATTGCGCCGCTGACGTTAAAACCGTTTCGCGCAGGTCAACTCGCGCTGGTCTGCGAGGGTGGCGGACAGCGCGGCATTTTCACCGCTGGCGTGCTGGACGAATTTATGCGCGCGCAGTTCAACCCGTTTGACCTGTACTTCGGCACGTCTGCCGGGGCACAGAATCTTTCTGCCTATGTCTGTAACCAGCCCGGATACGCGCGAAAGGTCATCATGCGCTACACCACGGCGAAAGAATTTTTTAATCCGGTGCGGTTTGTGCGCGGCGGTAACCTGATCGACCTCGACTGGTTGCTGGAGTCAACCTCCAGCCAGATGCCGCTGGCCATGGACACCGCGGCCCGCCTGTTTGATAGCGGTAAAGAATTCTGGATGTGCGCCAGCCGGGGGGATGACTATTCGCCGGGCTATTTTTCTCCGCAGAAGGAGAACTGGCTGGACATCATCCGCGCCTCCAGCGCCATTCCCGGTTTTTATCGTACCGGTGCGCTGCTGGACGGCATTAGCTATCTGGACGGCGGGATCAGTGACGCCGTGCCGGTGCAGGAAGCCGCCCGTCGCGGGGCGAAAACCATTGTGGTGATCCGTACCGTACCGTCGCAAATGTATTACACCCCACAGTGGTTTAAGCGGATGGAGCGCTGGCTGGGCGACAGCAGCCTGCAGCCACTGGTGAACATCGCGAAGCAGCATGAAACCACCTACGGCGCGATGCAACGTTTCATTGAAAAGCCGCCGGGTAAGCTGCGTATTTTTGAAATTTATCCGCCTAAGCCGCTGCTGAGCATGGCGCTGGGCAGCCGCGTCCCTGCGCTGCGCATGGATTACAAAACGGGACGGCTGTGTGGACGCTACTTCCTGGCGACGGTGGGGAAAATGCTGGCGGAGCAACCGCCGCTTCATCGCCATAAACGCATTATTACGCCGCCTGCGATTGTCGCCAACGACGCTCTGACGGTGCCCCTGGTGGACATTCCGCAGGCGAATGACGCTTTACTGGATAACGAGGATCTGGCGTGATGCACCGCTTTATCGATACCCACTGCCACTTTGATTTCCCGCCGTTTACGGGAGATGAAGAACACAGTATTGCGAAAGCGGCTGACGCAGGCGTTCAGGCCATTATTGTGCCGTCAGTAGAAGCGGCGTACTTTTCCCGGGTGCTGGATCTTGCTGCACGGCACCCCGCGCTCTATGCGGCGCTTGGCCTGCATCCGATCGTGATTGAGCGGCATCGTGATGAGCACATTGAGAGACTTGATGAGATCCTGCGGACCGCAGGGAACAAGCTTGTCGCCATCGGGGAGATCGGCCTCGATCTTTATCGCGAGGATCCGCAGTTTGAGCGCCAGCAGACGATCCTCGACGCGCAGCTCAGGCTGGCGAAGCGTCACGATCTGCCGGTGATCCTCCACTCCAGACGCACGCACGATAAGCTGGCAATGCACCTGAAGCGCATCGATCTGCCGCGCAGGGGCGTCGTGCACGGTTTCTCCGGCAGCCTGCAGCAGGCGCAGCGTTTCATTGAACTGGGCTATAAAATTGGTGTGGGTGGCACCATCACCTATCCGCGCGCCAGTAAAACCCGTGACGTGATGGCACAGCTGCCGCTGTCGGCGCTTCTGCTGGAAACTGACGCGCCGGATATGCCGCTGAACGGTTTTCAGGGACAGCCGAATCGCCCGGAACAGGCGGCGCGCGTGTTCACCACCCTGTGTGAACTGCGACAGGAGCCGGAAGAGGTAATTGCCGATGCGCTGCTGGAAAATACGCGTTCGGTATTTGGCATCACGCTATAGATAAAGCGCCGGGCGGATCACCGTTATCCTCTGTTTTTCCAGCGCCCGCGCCAGCGGTTCAACGTCTTCCGGCGTGGCGCTACGCCACGACGCTGCCTCACCGTATACGCCGTGCGCATGAAACGCGTTAAGGCGTACTGGCACGTTTCCCAGCCCGTGGATAAACGCCGTCAGCGGCTTCAGATGTTCCAGGTAATCACACTGCCCCGGAATGACCAGCAAGCGGAGCTCCGTCAAACGGTGGCGTTCTGCCAGCCAGCGGATACTTTGCTTGATCTGCGGGTTTTCGCGCCCGGTCAGGAAGCGGTGATGCGCGTTCCCCCACGCTTTCAGGTCCAGCATCGCGCCATCCAGTACCGGCAGCAGCTTTTGCCAGCCGGTTTCGCTTAACAAACCGTTGCTGTCGACCAGGCAGGTCAGATGATGCAGAGCAGGATCGGCTTTGATCGCGGCGAACAGCGTCACTAAAAACGGCAATTGCGTTGTGGCCTCACCGCCGCTCACGGTGATCCCCTCGATAAACGGTGCGGATTTGCGGACCTGGGTGAGGATCTCCTCCACGCTCAGGCGGTGCGCCATGGGCGTCGCCTGCTGCTGGCACAGGTGCAGGCAGGTGTCGCACTGCTGGCAGTCGCTCTCCTGCCACCAGACGCGCCCGGCCTGAATGGTCAGCGCGTCGTGCGGGCAGTGGGGCACGCAGTCCCCGCAGTCGTTGCAGCGGCCGATCGTCCACGGGTTGTGGCAGGTTTTACAGCGCAGGTTGCAGCCCTGCAGAAACAGGGCCAGGCGGCTGCCCGGCCCGTCCACGCAGGAAAAAGGAATGACCTGACTAACTAAAGCGCATCTGCTGTTCATGGCTAATCACGCGCGGCTGACGTTCCAGAATGCGGGTATTGCGTGCGGCCTCTTCCCCCAGCCACGTGGTGTTCGTTCTCGACCCTGCTTCCCGGTATTTCTCCAGATCCGATAGCCGCACCATATACCCGGTGACGCGCACCAGATCGTTACCCGCTACGTTGGCGGTAAACTCGCGCATACCCGCCCTGAACGCGCCCAGGCACAGCTGAACCACCGCCTGCGGGTTGCGTTTTACCGTTTCATCCAGCGTCAGGATATCGCTTATCCCGGAAGAGTAGTGCTTGTGATGGGGGGCCACCGCCAGCAGGTGGCTGATGGGATCCGTCTCGTCACCGTAGGGCAGGCGCGCGCCCGGCGTGGTGCCCGAATCGGAGCTGATCCCCGACTGCGCATGAAGCATCGCGCGCTGCTTCCAGCCGTGTTTCACCGGCGTGTTTTCGACAAACGCCGCAAGCTGTTCGCTGATGCGATAACCCAGCGCGTTGGCCTGCTCATCTTTGCCGTAACGTCCCGCGATGCCTGCTTTCTCACAGAGCACGTTTACCGCTTCTGCCAGACCGTACATGCCAAACATCGGTACAAACCGATCGGCATCAATCAGCCCCTCTTTCACCAGGAAGCTATTCTCAAAGAAGCCGGATTGTTGATACAGGAAATCGCAGCGGGCATCAATGATGGTCATTTGCTGCTGGCAGTAGTGCGGAAGGGCGCGACTGAAGAAGTCTTCACTTGACGTGCTGTGTTCGGCGATGGCCTTGAGGTTGAGACGCACCAGGGTGCTGCCACCGCCAGCCAGAGGCAGAGAGTTGTAACAGCTCACCACGCCATAACGGCCTTTTGTGAAAATTTTATCATTCACCGGGCCATTAGAAATATGCGGTTTGCTGCATTCACATATGTTTTTCGCCACCTCAAGCAGTAATTCATCCGGGGTGTTCTCTGGATCATAAATAAAGGTCAGGTTCGGCGCGACCTGCTTCAGCTCTGCATCGGCACGCAGAATGGCACGGGTGATGGGCGTATCTTCCGGCCCGATATTGGCATGCATAAAGGCATCCGGCAGCGTACGGTCAAGATAGCGCCAGAAACGTTTTATTCGGCTATTGATTTCTTCTTGTGTTAGAATTCTAACATATGGTTGCAGCAGCGCATCAAGCTGGCCGAGATAGACCGGCATCGATGTGACGGACGGAACATGATGGTAGAGGATGGTTAACAGCGAGAGGGCATCGTCGAGATCTTTTGCGCCTTCCAGCTCCAGCCATTCTGAACCGTTAGCCAGAAATTTTGCGTAATCCGGCAGAACGTAACGGGGTTTGTAAGGCGCATGGCCTTCGAACATGTCACAGATAAACCCCTCGTCCAGCGCGGCGCGCGCAGCTTCAGGAAGTGCCGGATACGGCAGGTTGTTTTCCGCTTCCAGCGCCAGAAAATGACGTTTTTGTTCCGGGGTTAACACCGGGCTTGTCACAATCTGCTGGCAACGTTGCTGCAGGGCGTCGGGGCTGGAGTGGGGCATATTCGCTTCCTTGAATGTTCTGCGGATGATGAACGGATTGTAGAAAGCCTGCCTGTTGGCGCTTTTGATCCCACAGGGGGTATTGCTGCTTTAGTCGGCAATTTGCGCACTAAAGTTTGAAGAAGATCTCATTACAGCAATGCAAATTTGTACGCAGTTTTCATTAACTGTGATGAATGTCGAAGTGTGGATGCGGGTAGATGTTAGAATACTCACAGACCCGCAAGGTAAAATTTATACGGCACTGCCGTTGGAGATTGTTATGACCGATTTAACTGCAAGCAGCCTGCGCGCGTTGAAACTGATGGACCTGACTACCCTGAACGATGACGACACCAATGAGAAAGTCATCGCCCTGTGCCATCAGGCGAAAACGCCAGTGGGTAATACCGCAGCCGTTTGTATCTACCCGCGCTTTATCCCGATTGCCCGTAAAACTCTGAAAGAGCAGGGCACCCCGGACGTGCGCATTGCAACCGTGACTAACTTCCCGCACGGCAACGACGATATCGAGATTGCGCTGGCAGAAACCCGCGCGGCGATTGCCTACGGTGCAGACGAAGTTGACGTGGTGTTCCCTTACCGCGCGCTGATCGCCGGTAACGAGCAGGTCGGTTTTGACCTGGTGAAGGCCTGTAAAGACGCGTGTGCGGCGGCAAACGTGCTGCTTAAAGTGATCATCGAAACCGGCGAGCTGAAAGAAGAGGCGCTGATTCGTAAAGCCTCTGAAATCTCCATCAAAGCCGGTGCGGATTTCATTAAAACCTCTACCGGTAAAGTGCCGGTAAATGCGACCCCGGAAAGCGCGCGCATCATGATGGAAGTGATCCGCGACATGGGCGTGTCCAAAACCGTAGGCTTCAAACCTGCGGGCGGCGTGCGTACCGCCGAAGACGCGCAGCAGTTCCTGGCGATTGCCGACGAACTGTTCGGCGCCGACTGGGCCGATTCCCGTCACTACCGCTTCGGTGCGTCCAGCCTGCTGGCCAGCCTGCTGAAGGCGCTGGGTCACGGCGACGGTAAGAGCGCAAGCAGCTACTGATTGCCAACAATGCCGGATGACGCCTCGCTTATCCGGCCTACAGGATCGTAGGGCGGGTAAGCGTAGCGCCACCCGCCACAATTCCCCCGATTCCGCATGGAGGTTACCGTGTTTCTCGCACAAGAAATTATTCGTAAAAAACGTGATGGTCATGCATTAAGCGACGAAGAGATCCGCTTCTTCATCAACGGCATTCGTGATAACACCGTCTCAGAAGGGCAGATTGCGGCTCTGGCGATGACCATTTTCTTCCACGATATGTCGATGCCTGAGCGCGTGTCGCTGACCATGGCGATGCGAGATTCAGGAACCGTTCTGGACTGGAAAAGCCTCAACCTTAACGGCCCGATTGTGGATAAACACTCCACCGGCGGCGTGGGTGACGTGACCTCCCTGATGCTCGGCCCAATGGTGGCAGCCTGTGGCGGTTACATCCCGATGATCTCCGGGCGCGGCCTGGGCCACACTGGCGGTACGCTCGACAAACTGGAAGCCATTCCGGGCTTCGATATCTTCCCGGATGACAACCGCTTCCGCGACATTATTAAAGACGTTGGTGTGGCGATTATCGGCCAGACCAGCTCTCTTGCTCCGGCAGACAAGCGTTTCTACGCGACCCGCGACATCACCGCGACCGTTGACTCCATCCCGCTGATCACCGCCTCTATCCTGGCGAAGAAGCTGGCAGAAGGGCTGGACGCGCTGGTGATGGACGTGAAGGTAGGCAGCGGCGCGTTTATGCCAACCTATGAACTCTCTGAGGCGCTGGCCGAAGCGATCGTTGGCGTCTCCAACGGCGCAGGCGTGCGCACTACCGCACTGCTCACCGATATGAACCAGGTGCTGGCTTCCAGCGCCGGTAACGCCGTCGAAGTGCGTGAAGCCGTCCAGTTCCTCACCGGGGAATACCGTAACCCGCGTCTGTTCGACGTCACCATGGCGCTGTGCGTGGAGATGTTAATCTCCGGCAAGCTCGCCAAAGACGACGCCGACGCCCGCGCGAAACTGCAGGCGGTGCTGGACAACGGCAAAGCGGCGGAGATCTTCGGCCGCATGGTCGCGGCGCAAAAAGGCCCGACCGATTTCGTCGAAAATTACGCGAAGTACCTGCCAACCGCGACGCTCAGCAAAGCGGTGTATGCCGATAGCGAAGGGTTTGTCTCCGCCATGGACACCCGTGCCCTCGGCATGGCGGTGGTCTCAATGGGCGGCGGCCGTCGTCAGGCTTCAGACACCATTGATTACAGCGTCGGCTTTACCGATATGGCCCGTCTGGGCGACAGCGTTGACGGCCAACGTCCGCTGGCGGTGATCCACGCCAAAGACGAAGCCAGCTGGCAGGAAGCGGCGAAAGCGGTGAAAGCGGCCATCACGCTTGACGATAAAGCACCGGAAACCACACCGACTGTCTATCGCCGTATCACCGAATAGCGGTATACTGATCTGATCGATAATTTTTGAAGCACTACGTACGGAGAACAATTATGAAACGTGCATTTATTATGGTGCTGGACTCATTCGGCATCGGCGCAACCGAAGATGCAGAACGTTTTGGTGACGTGGGTTCCGATACCATGGGTCACATCGCGGAAGCCTGTGCGAAAGGCGAAGCGGACAACGGTCGTAAAGGCCCTCTGACTCTACCTAACCTGACCCGCCTCGGGCTGGTGAAAGCGCATGAAGGCTCTACCGGTAAAATCGCAGCCGGTATGGACGGTAACGCGGAAGTCGTGGGCGCCTATGCCTGGGCGCACGAGCTCTCCTCCGGTAAAGACACCCCGTCTGGCCACTGGGAAATCGCCGGTGTGCCGGTGCTGTTCGACTGGGGTTACTTCTCCGATCACGAGAACAGCTTCCCGCAGGAGCTGCTCGATAAGCTGGTGAAGCGTGCCAACCTGCCGGGTTACCTCGGCAACTGCCACTCTTCCGGTACCGTGATTCTGGACCAGCTCGGCGAAGAGCACATGAAAACCGGCAAGCCGATTTTCTACACTTCTGCTGACTCCGTGTTCCAGATTGCCTGCCACGAAGAGACGTTTGGCCTGGATAAACTCTACGAGCTGTGTGAAATCGCCCGCGAAGAGCTGACCGAAGGCGGCTACAACATTGGCCGCGTGATCGCGCGTCCGTTTATTGGTGACAAAGCGGGTAACTTCCAGCGTACCGGTAACCGTCACGATCTGGCCGTTGAGCCGCCGGCGCCAACCGTGCTGCAGAAGCTGGTCGATGAGAAAGACGGTCACGTGGTGTCCGTGGGTAAAATCGCGGATATCTACGCTAACTGCGGTATTACCAAAAAGGTCAAAGCGACCGGTCTCGATGCGCTGTTCGATGCCACCATCAAAGAGATGAAAGAAGCGGGCGACAAGACCATTGTCTTCACCAACTTCGTGGACTTCGACTCCTCCTGGGGTCACCGTCGCGACGTCGCGGGTTATGCTGCGGGTCTTGAGCTGTTCGACCGCCGTCTGCCGGAGCTGATGGAGCTGGTGGGTGAAGATGACATTCTGATCCTGACCGCGGACCACGGCTGTGACCCAACCTGGACCGGTACCGACCACACCCGCGAGCATATTCCGGTGCTGGTGTACGGCCCGAAAGTGAAGCCGGGCTCGCTGGGTCACCGTGAAACCTTCGCGGACATCGGCCAGACACTGGCGAAATATTTTGGTACGTCTGACATGGAATATGGCAAGGCCATGTTCTGATGTCATTGCCCGGTGGCGCTTCGCTTACCGGGCCTACGGTTTTGTAGGCCGGGTAAGGCATAGCCGCCACCCGGCAAAAACAACAATGTAAAAGGAACTGAAGATGGCAACTCCTCACATTAATGCAGAAATGGGTGATTTCGCTGACGTCGTGTTGATGCCGGGCGACCCGCTGCGCGCGAAGCACATTGCAGAAACCTTCCTCGAAGACGTGCGTGAAGTGAATAACGTACGCGGCATGCTGGGCTTCACCGGTACCTATAAAGGCCGCAAAATCTCCGTCATGGGTCACGGTATGGGTATCCCATCCTGCTCTATTTACACCAAAGAGCTGATCACCGACTTCGGCGTGAAGAAAATCATCCGCGTGGGCTCCTGTGGCGCGGTGCGTATGGACGTTAAGCTGCGCGACGTGGTTATCGGCATGGGTGCCTGCACCGATTCCAAAGTAAACCGCATGCGTTTCAAAGACCATGACTTCGCGGCGATCGCTGACTTCGGCATGGTGCGTGACGCGGTTGACGCGGCAAAAGCGCTGGGCGTTGACGCGCGCGTGGGTAACCTCTTCTCTGCCGATCTGTTCTATGCACCAGACGGCGGCGAGATGTTCGACGTGATGGAAAAATACGGCATTCTGGGCGTGGAAATGGAAGCGGCGGGCATCTATGGCGTTGCGGCTGAGTTTGGTGCGAAAGCGCTGACCATCTGCACCGTGTCCGACCATATCCGTACTCATGAGCAGACCACTGCCGCTGAGCGTCAGACCACCTTCAACGACATGATCAAAATCGCGCTGGAATCCGTTCTTCTGGGCGATAAAGCGTAATGTTGTCTGCCGGGCGGCATTCGCTGCCCGGCATTTTCACTTCTTACAGATACACGACGCTGATCGTCGCCTGACCATCAAACTCGGTGTCTTCCGTCAGAGACAGCTTCTTCAGGTTTTCAACTGCCAGCGAGACGTTCAGCGGGAAAGAGACGCTGGTCACCGCCATCGGGTCGGTTTTACCGGCAGATGCCACGCTCATCAGACCCAGGTCTTTGTTCGCAATGGTGCCACCATTGGCTTTCTGCCAGCGGCCCATACTTGTACCTGCAGACAGCGCAGTACGGATAGGCTCAACCGTTGCGCCGTTCGCCGTGACGTCACCGGTGCTGGTATACACTGAGTATGCGCCGATGTTCTTACCGTCATGCGTTTTACCCAGACCAAAGGTCGAGATGCTGCCGCGCAGCTCGCCACCGTTAGACGTCGCATTCATCACCTTCAGATTGGAACTGCTGCCGGTGCTGGCGTTGGTGTCTGCGCGGTTATCCGCGATGCTCCAGCCCACTTTAGTCGGCGTTGGGCAGTTGATCGTAAGTGTCAGACCTTTTTCACCCAGCTGGGTTGCCTGGGTTTGAGAGAGATCGCCGACCTGGACGGTACCGAAATCGATCACGCCATTGTTGCTGAGTTCAGGCGTACAGGAATTGCCGGTCAGCGACGCTTTGACTTTCAGTACCGCTGTGTCACCCGCATGAGCACAGGTCGCTGCCAGTGCCAGTGCGGCGGCAAGGAGACTCTTTTTCATGGTTAATCCTTAACATAGATGTAATGAATATTAAATTGAATGGACGGATCCATAATTTAAAAGGTTTATTTTTCTTCTTACTCTTCACCCAAAAAATGAATACGAAGGTGAATTCTTTTACTCGCTTGTTAATAATTCCCAGGAGAGGGTGCTTTCCAGGTCGGTATTATCGGAAATTCTGCGCAGCTGGTTATTATTAATGATGGGTATAAGTTTTATGGTTACGCTCATTTGCTTGCCCTGAACCGGTGTCGCGTTTTGGCGAGCAATGATGCCGTCGTTGTTTTTCAGGAAAACGTGTTCTTTGGGGCTGTCTGATGAGGTAAATTTTACCCGGTCGGTGGTTTTGACGAGATCGTAGTGGCGTCCGTCTACCGTCATGTTGTTCGCGACCAGCGCCAGCCGTCCCTCCTGCCCAAACAGCACGCCGCCGTTGGCGCCAGACGCGGACTGCATGAACAGGGCCATGACCTGAGGCTGAGGGCAAAACACGTTGATCATCACCTCTTTTGCGGGCATGCGATTCCAGTTTTTCAGAGAGGCAGCAATATCGTCCTGTTTGAATCGGCCAAACGAGACGGTCGGCTGAGAAAGGGTCATCTGGCACTCCTCGCTGAATACCTGAGAGGCGAAAAATAATGTCAGACCGCTCAGCATCACGTTAACTATTTTCACTGGCATGTTCCTTCTGCTTTTTCGTAATAGGCGTCTTTATCTTTCTCTTCATTCAGCGTGTAGTGGATCTGGCATAAACGCGTCATATTGTCGTCCACGACATACAGCTCCGGCGTCGTCGAGGCATCAGAAATAAACACGCTGCCGTTATCCATCACGCTGACAATATAGTTGCTGTCTTTGTCCACGATACTTAGCCCTTTTTCGAGCCAGCCGCCATTGACGTGTTTTACCTTCAACATCACGCGACGGGTATTCAGCACCTGGAAATCGACCTGTGCAAATGAGCCGTAGGCCGCGGACACGGTCTGGATACCATTTGATAAATCCATCCCCTGCGGCAGCGAGCTGGTATTGATCACAATTTGTGATTTCTGCCACTCTCTGAGCCCGGGAACGACGGCTTGCCCCCAGTAATCTGTCCAGACGGTGCCATCGGGTGTGGTGATTTCTATCCCACTTTCCGGCTCACTTAGCCTTGCGATGCCAAAGGTCTCTTTCACCGGGAAGGGGGCAAAGGTGAGGCCATGGCGGTGCATGACAATGCCGCCCCCTAACGATGCGCTGTAGTTATGCTGGTTTCCGTCATTCAGACCGGCAGACAGCCCAAGTTGGGTATAGTGCAGGTTGGTCGTGATATTGCCGTTAAAGGAATCACTTTTGTCCTGATTATCGCGATCGGCAGAAATGTTGTAGTTGAGGTTTCGGCCGACAGAACCGCTGTCCTGGACGCCATAGTTTTGCTTTTCACCCTGAGTACGCATGTAGGTACTGACGCGATCGTCGCCCAGAGGGACGATCAGGCTGACATAGAAGAGATCGTCATTGTTGCTGGTGCTGTTTTCTGTTTCGCTATTGCTCATGGCGTGTTGCCAGTTTACGGACAGCGAGGTACGCCCCAGGCTTTTGCTCCACGAGGCCATCAGATAGCGTGAGTCACCGCTGCTCTCATCGCCAGAGTTCGCGCTGTATTGTAAAGAGAGGGAGCCGATGTATTCGTTGTTCCAGCTGAGGCTGGTATTCCATGCGTTTTCATAGCTTTGCGATTCTTCGTCCATGGCTTCGGTAAGCTCACGAAAGTCGCCGTTATACTGGGAAGCACTGAGCCCGAGCGTCAGCTGCGCGGGGAGTAAAATATTGCTGCTGAGCTCAAACTTGCTGCCCCGCTGCGTATCATAAAAGCGGGACTGACTCAGCAATACGCTGGGTGAAATGAGCCAGTTTTCATTGACGGACCAGTCGAGCTTTGCACCGGTAGACTGGTATTTCTCGGCCAGCACGCTTGCCGCAACGGCAGTCAGGCGTGTAGTCAGGCTCGTACCGTCAGACACGGTGAACACCCAGGGGGAATTCTTTTCATCGCCACTGTCGCGAACCTGACCAAGTGCCAGATTTAACCCCTCGGCACGGTTGCTCCCGATGACGTTGAGGGCTGATGAGGGCACGGTGAAATGGGTTGTTGAGCCATCGGTTTCGATAACGCTGACATCCAGGTCGACATTGCTGCGCAAAACCGGTACGTCCGGCAGCGTGAAGGGACCGGCATTGATCAGCGAAGAATAGATAACCTGACCGGACTGACGAACTTCTACGCGAGCCTGGTTTGTACGGGCAATACCAGAGACTTCCGTGACCTGAATATTGGGCTGAAGACCGGTTTCAGGCATGAGCTGGACCCCGGTAATTTGCGCGCCGCTAAACAGGGCGGAGTTGATATTGATTTGACCGACCTGCGCACGCATTTTTTTCTCTTCAAAAACGTGCTCAGCGTAGGTGTAAAGATTCTCGGCGCTGCGGGTGCCGTTATCGTCCGTCAGGATGTAGTTACTGCGCAGCGTCCAGTTTGCAATGTTAATACCGGTGCCGATATTTCCCTGTGAAAACGTGCTGTTGCCACCGCTGCCATATTCGTTGTAGTTGGTGAAAGCGTTGTAGTTAATGAGGCCCGCAACGCCGCCGTGAGAGTAAAACCTGGCGGCATAGAACCCGTTATCCATGGCTTCTGCCGGAACGAAGATCTCCAGTGACTCGGTGTTGGGCATGAGCTTGATCGTGGCTGAAGGGTAGTCTTTGAGCAGGTCATGACACGTCTCTTTTTCGCTGATATTTAGCGGTAAAAGCCCCACGGCGCTGATGAAATCATCATCAACGCAGAGCTGCCCTTCGTCCCCAATCTTGACGGCAAGACTGCCCTTTTCAATGCCGTTTATTTTTACCTGCACGGCATGCTTGCCAGGCAGATAGCGTTGAGCTTCAGAGAAATAGTGGGCGAGGTTGGTACTGATGCCACGTGTCGCCAGAATATCTGTATTAAAATCCACATCGGACGCATGCAGCGCGGAAGACGGCAGTAATGCTGCCACTACTGCCGCTCGGCGCATCCTGTTGCGCAATGATAGCTCAGTCACCAAAGCATCCCTGTCGTTTTAGCGTTTAAGGGGGGCTGTGTAGTTATCCACTTCAATCCCGTAGCGGCTCGCGGGGCTGAACTCTACTGCGTTATCGGCGCTACCCATCGGCTTGTCCATCTGCACTTTCATGGTTTCACCCGGCAGGATAAAGGTCTTGTTGACCAGCCCGGTTGCTCGCGATGGAAGTAGGGTAATGGCGGTTGAGAAGCGCACGACGTAAGGGGAGGTATTGCGCACCACAACCTCTTTTCCTTCCAGCGACCAGGTCAGTAACTTCCACGCATCGGTGACGACAGGCAGACTTTTCGGATGGATCAGTACCGGCAGATCCTGGCGAAGGTTAATCCCCACCTTCACGTTTTTATCTTTGCTCTTCGGCGGAATGCCTTCGAAGATCAAGCGCTTATAGTGTTCGACCGTGAGAGGTTTATCGGTTTCAAGAATAAAACGCACCTGCTGTTCCTGGCCTGGTTCCAGACGAACAACGGGCTGGGTGACGTTGAGCTTAACGCCATTTTCCCCTTCGATATCGTTGATAGAGGTGTAGAGCAGAGTCGGTATGGTGTCGGTATTTTTGACGCTCATTACGCCGCCGTGGTTGGCTTCATCAATCATCAGCAGCGTGGTTTCAGGTACCATGCCTGCGGCGAACAGCGTGGTGGGAAGCGCGAATAAAAGGACGGAAAACAGGGATGAAGTTTTCATTATTCTGGTCATGATTTTTTCGTGGTTAACGGTATTAAAAAACTCCCCATCGAAATGGAGAGTTTTGCGGCAACATGCTGAATTACAGATAAACCAGCGTAATAGTGGACTGGCCGTCGAGATCGGTTTTGTCGGTCAGGGTCAGATCTTTGCTTGGCGCGATAGCCAGCGCGATTTTCAGTGGGAAAGCTGCAGTGGTGAAGGCCATTGGCGCACGCTCACCCGTTTTGGCAACGGTCATTACGTCGGTACCGTCGTTCATGATGATGCCGCTGGTCCACATGTTGACCCAGCTTCTGCTGCTGATGGCGCCGCCGGTGTACATAGACGCGGCAATAGGCTGAGCCGTTGCGCCGTCTGCGGTGACGGAAGTCAGATAGGTCGCAACGGAATAGGCACCGATGTTTTCCCCTGCGCTGGTTTTACCCACGCCGTTCAGCTGGTAGTTACCGGATGCCTGAGCACCGTTCGCCGTGCCGTTATCCACGTGGAACTCGCTTGATGTTTTATTCTTACCGGCATTTGAATCTGCACGGTCATCTTTGATCGTCCAGCCTACGCGGGTAGCCGACTGGCATTTGATGGTGAATGTCACATCTTTATGGCCAGCCTGGTAGGCCGCGGAGGAGGAAAGCGAATCCAGACCCACTTCGCCGAAATCTGCCAGACCGCCGTTGCTGATTTCAGGCACGCAACCAGCGCTGGTCAGCGTTCCCTGAACTTTCAGCATTGCAGTCGGTTCAGCATAGACCGCAGTCGCTGCCATTGATAAAACGGTAGCGAGAAGGAGCTTTTTCATTGTTATTCCTTAACCATAGAAAGAGTTAATAACTCAGATATTTTTAATTTAAAAATGACTTGCAAATCGATAAGTATCGGCATGACAAGCCGCGCCGATTTTAGTAATGATTTAAGTAATTCAATAATTAGTTTTACTTACACGTGCTTTGAGATTTAATAAGGCTCATTTAAACATTTATGAATGTATTTATTTAAATGAAAACGGCGGAATACTCCGCCGTGATAGTGACCAATCGTCAATGATTACAGGTAAACCAGCGTGATGGTGGTTTCGCCGCTCAGCTGAGCTTCATCCGTGGTGGACAGGCGGTTAGTGTTAACAATCGCCAGAGATACTTTGAACGGATAAACCACGTTGGTGATGGCCAGCGGTGCGGTATAGCCAGGCTTGGTTGCGGTCATAATTTCCGCGTTACCGTTAGCGATAACGCCAGACGCCAGGTTGCGCCACATGTATTCGCCTTTGCTGTTCACGTAGGCTGGGGCATAGATAGCCTGGGCAGGCATGCCGTTAGCCGTGATTTCATTGACGCGGGTGCTGATCGCATACGCACCAATTTTGTCGCCAGCGGCAGTGGTGCCCACGCCATAGGTGGTGCCTGCACCATACACGTCGCCGCCATTGTCTTTAGCATCACGAATATAAAACTCGCTGGAACTCAGATCGTTTGCCGCATTGGAGTCTTCTTTGTTATCGGCAATACTCCAGGCAACTTTGGTTGCAGACGGGCAGTTGATGGTCAGAGACATGTCTTTCTGGCCCATCTGGTTGGTCTGGGTTGGAGAGAGCTGATCCAGCGCGATAGTTCCAAAATCAATAGAACCGCCGTTGCTTAATTCAGGGGTGCAAGAAGCATGGTTCATTTTACCCTGAACCTTCATCACGATGCTGCCGTCTGCCAGCGCTGCCGTGGATGTCATTGCAATCAGTGTTGCAAGAAGAACTTTTTTCATTGTTATTCCTTAACCAATAATTGAATAATTGTATTAATTATCATGAAGTCATTAACTTGCAGTGTTGCAAGCGCGAAGATTCTATTAATGGTTAATGTTAATTCTATAATGATTAATTCTAATTTTTGTTTTGAGAAATATTAATGCGGGTAAATACATTTGTGCATGTATTTACATGTAGAGGGAGGCGAATAATAAAAAAGCGGTGCATTTATTCACCGCTTTTTATCCGGGTTATTTTATAGCCTGGGCGATCCAGGCCGATAATTCCCGCAATTCCCTTTCTTGTTGCGGAAAATCGCCGATCAGCGCATCACACTCCTGCTGCAACATATCCGCCCGATACAAACAGCCCTGCAGACGCGCGGCCAGCGCCTCTAACGGTGCCGGATTGAGACTATCCGTAAAGACCTGCGTGCGGGTAATGTGGCCCTTCTCGACGTCAAAGTGCAATTCCACGCCGCCCCAGGTAAAACGTTCGTCCAGTAGATGGGAAAAGGCAGGGGCCTGACCGAAGTTCCACTCCCAGCTGCTCTGGCGGGCGAAGGTGTCGGCGAAGTTGGGCAGGTCCGGCGCTTTGTCCGGGGAGATCACTTCGGCTTCAACCTGCTCACCGTAATGTTCAAAGAAAGCGTCACGGATCGCATCGCAAATCTGCTCGTGAGTAATCCCGGGCAGCAGTTCCACCAGATTCGCCACGCGCCCGCGTACGGACGTAATGCCCTTAGCCTGTAGCTTTTTCTTATCAGGATTAAGGTAGTTCGCCAGACGGCTCAGATCGGCATTCAGCAACAGGGTGCCGTGGTGGAATCCGCGATCCATCGTTTCACGATAGGCAGAGCCGGAGACCTTGCGGTCACCGTCGGGCGTTTTGACCACCAGATCGTTGCGTCCCGAGGCTTCAGCCGTCACGCCGAGCGCATTAAGCGCGTTGAGGACGATGGATGTTGAGATGGTTTTGTCGTATTCCGGTTTTCCCGCCATAAAGGTAAAGCAGGTATTGCCCAGATCGTGGAACACCGCACCGCCGCCGCTGCTCCGGCGCGCCAGGCGGACGTTGTCTTCTTCCATGCGCCGCGTGTTGCACTCTTTCCACGGATTTTGCGCACGACCAATGACCACCGTATCGGCGTTACGCCAGAGAAAGAGGACGCGCTGGGTGGCAGGCATCTGGCGGAAGATGCACTCTTCCACCGCGAGATTAAACCAGGGATCGTAAGAGTCAGAGATAAGCAGGCGTAACGTCGTCATGGCAAAGTTCCTTTTCTGAATCGTTCGCCTACTTTATCACTATTCTTTCTTCTCGCTCTCTTCGTCTTCGGGGACCGACCGGCTGGCGGTCAGCAGGAACGGGGATTGCTGCCAGCGCGTGCGTTTGCCGCGAAGCAGGGTGCGCGCCAGCACAACGCCAATGGCGAGCGAAAGCAGCAGCATCAGGCGCAGAATGTTGGTGGTATTATCGACCTGCTTGGCTTCAGTAGGAAGAGTATGGGTGTCGAGCGTCAGGCGCAGATACCCCAGAGGGCCATTCTTGCCCTGAATAGGTTCAACAAGCTGTTGGTTGAAGTAGCCGCCGGCTTTTTTGCCGTCCAGCGCCAGCCTGTCGCGCACGTCGACATGTTCGCCCGCGCGGGCAATCAGGTTGCCTTGCTCATCATAGACGCCCGCATCAAGAATGCGGCTGTTCTCCGTCAGCAGGCGTAAAACCTGGCCTATTCGCTTCTCGTCCGGCGTTTCGGTTCGCATGGACGGCGCGACGTTGAGCGTCACCTGGCGTGCCAGCGTGCGGGCCAGCTCTTCAAACTGCGGGTTGCGTTGCCGTTGATGATTCTGGCTAAACCACGATGCCCCTTGCATCAGCACCACTAAGAGTGCGAGACAGGAAAGGACAATCACGGCGCGATGGAGCCGGAATTTCAGTTTTGCGCGAGCCATATTCCACCTGCTGAAAATTTACGGCTTAATGTTGCCAGAAGTGATGGTTACAGGGTAGCCTCATGCGTTATTTTCCCTCTGCAACCTTCCGGCGCGAACGAAATTACAGGAGCTTTAATGCCGAACATTACCTGGTGTGACCTGCCAACGGATGTCTCTTTATGGCCAGGATTGCCGCTCTCTTTAAGTGGCGATGAGGTGATGCCTCTGGATTACCACGCCGGTCGTAGCGGCTGGCTGCTGTACGGACGCGGTCTGGATAAGCAACGCCTGACCCAGTATCAAACTAAACTGGGGGCCGCGATGGTCATCGTTGCCGCCTGGTGCGTGGAAGACTACCAGGTCATTCGACTGGCGGGCTCTCTGACGCAGCGCGCCACGCGCCTGGCGCATGACGCCGGGCTGGACGTTGCGCCACTGGGTAAAATTCCGCACCTGAAAACGCCCGGCCTGCTGGTCATGGACATGGACTCTACCGCCATTCAGATCGAGTGTATTGACGAAATTGCGAAGCTGGCGGGCAGCGGCGAGCTGGTGGCGGAAGTCACCGAGCGTGCGATGCGCGGCGAGCTGGATTTCACCGCCAGCCTGAGACAGCGCGTGGCGACCCTGAAAGGGGCCGATGCCAACATTCTGCGCCAGGTGCGCGATGTGCTGCCGCTGATGCCCGGGCTGACGCAGCTGGTGCTGAAGCTGCAGTCCCTCGGCTGGAAGGTGGCGATCGCCTCCGGAGGCTTCACCTTCTTCGCGGATTATCTGCGGGAAAAACTGCATCTGACCACCGTGGTGGCCAATGAGCTGGAGATCATGGACGGCAAGCTGACCGGCCAGGTGATCGGCGATATTGTGGATGCCCAGTACAAAGCCAATACGCTGACGCGTCTGGCGGAAAAATATGAAATTCCGGTTGTCCAGACCGTCGCCATCGGGGACGGCGCGAACGACCTGCCGATGATCAAAGCGGCGGGCCTGGGCATTGCCTACCATGCCAAGCCAAAAGTGAATGAAAAGACGGAAGTGACTATCCGTCACGCTGACCTGATGGGGGTGTTCTGCATTCTCTCCGGCAGCCTTAATCAGAAATAACGGTCTGCTTTGTAGGCCGGGTAAGCGTAAGCGCCACCCGGCACGCAGGCCGCAGAGAAATAACGAGGTAAACCGTGGCGAAAGCTCCAAAACGCGCATTTGTCTGTAATGAATGTGGTGCGGATTATCCGCGCTGGCAGGGGCAATGCAGCGCCTGTCATGCCTGGAACACCATCACCGAAGTGCGTGGTGTGGCGGCTTCGCCGAGCGTGGCGCGCAACGAGCGCCTGAGCGGTTACGCGGGCAATGCAGGCGTAGCGAAAGTCCAGAAGCTTTCGGACATCAGCCTCGAAGAGCTGCCGCGCTTCTCCACCGGGTTTAAAGAGTTCGATCGCGTGCTCGGCGGTGGCGTGGTGCCGGGCAGCGCGATTCTTATCGGTGGTAACCCGGGCGCGGGCAAGTCAACCCTGCTGCTGCAAACGCTCTGCAAGCTCGCCGAACAGATGAAAACCCTGTACGTCACGGGGGAAGAGTCCCTGCAGCAGGTGGCGATGCGCGCGCATCGTCTGGGCCTGCCGACCGGTAATCTGAACATGCTGTCGGAAACCAGCATTGAGCAGATCTGCATGATCGCCGAAGAAGAGCAGCCGAAGCTGATGGTGATCGACTCCATCCAGGTGATGCACATGGCGGACATCCAGTCCTCGCCGGGCAGCGTCGCGCAGGTGCGTGAAACGGCGGCCTACCTGACGCGCTTTGCTAAAACGCGCGGCGTGGCGATTGTGATGGTGGGCCATGTGACCAAAGACGGCTCGCTGGCGGGACCGAAGGTGCTCGAACACTGTATCGACTGCTCCGTGATGCTCGACGGCGACGCGGATTCCCGCTTCCGTACCCTGCGCAGCCATAAAAACCGCTTTGGGGCGGTGAACGAACTGGGCGTGTTTGCCATGACCGAGCAGGGGCTGCGTGAAGTCAGCAACCCGTCGGCCATCTTCCTGAGCCGTGGCGATGAGATCACCTCCGGCAGCTCGGTGATGGTGTTGTGGGAAGGGACGCGCCCGCTGCTCGTCGAAATTCAGGCGCTGGTCGATCACTCGATGATGGGCAACCCGCGGCGCGTAGCGGTTGGTCTGGAACAGAACCGCCTGGCGATCCTGCTGGCGGTGCTGCACCGTCACGGCGGGCTGCAGATGGCGGATCAGGACGTCTTCGTGAACGTGGTCGGCGGCGTCAAAGTCACCGAGACCAGCGCAGACCTGGCGCTGCTGCTGGCGATGGTCTCCAGTCTGCGCGACAGACCGCTGCCGCAGGATCTGGTCGTCTTCGGCGAAGTGGGCCTTGCCGGGGAAATCCGTCCGGTGCCCAGCGGGCAGGAGCGAATCTCCGAGGCGGCAAAACACGGTTTCCGTCGCGCGATTGTTCCGGCTGCCAACGTGCCGAAAAAAATCCCGGAAGGGATGCAGGTTTTTGGCGTGAAGAAACTCGCAGATGCGTTAAATGTCTTTGACGACTTATAATTACGTATTCGATTTTGCAGGAGGCACCGTAATTTATGTCATCATTTGACTATATCAAGACCGCTATCCGCCAGAAGGGCTGCACGCTGCAGCAGGTGGCAGACGCCAGCGGCATGACCAAAGGCTACCTGAGCCAACTGCTGAACGCCAAAATCAAAAGCCCCAGCGCGCAGAAGCTCGAAGCGCTGCACCGCTTTCTGGGGCTGGAATTCCCTCGTATGCAAAAGAATATCGGCGTGGTGTTCGGCAAGTTTTACCCGCTGCATACCGGGCATATCTATCTGATCCAGCGCGCATGTAGCCAGGTGGACGAGCTGCACATCATCATGGGGTACGACGAAACCCGCGATCGCCAGCTGTTTGAAGACAGCGCCATGTCGCAGCAGCCGACCGTGCCGGACCGCCTGCGCTGGCTGCTCCAGACCTTCAAGTACCAGAAAAACATTCGTATTCATGCCTTCAACGAAGAGGGCATGGAGCCGTACCCGCACGGCTGGGACGTGTGGAGCAACGGCATCAAAGCGTTTATGGAAGAGAAGGGCATTGCGCCTAACTGGATCTACACCTCTGAAGAGTCCGACGCGCCGCAGTTCCGCGAGCATCTGGGCATTGAGACGGTGCTGATCGATCCGAAACGCACCTTCATGAACATCAGCGGGGCGCAGATCCGCGAAAACCCGTTCCGCTACTGGGATTACATCCCGACCGAGGTGAAGCCGTTCTTTGTGCGCACCGTCGCCATCCTGGGCGGCGAGTCGAGCGGTAAGTCAACGCTGGTCAACAAGTTGGCGAATATCTTCAATACCACCAGCGCGTGGGAGTACGGGCGCGACTATGTCTTTTCCCATCTGGGCGGCGATGAGATGGCGCTGCAGTATTCCGACTACGACAAAATCGCGCTCGGTCACGCTCAGTACATTGATTTCGCGGTGAAATACGCCAACAAGGTGGCGTTTATCGATACCGATTTTGTCACCACCCAGGCGTTCTGCAAAAAGTACGAAGGGCGTGAACATCCGTTCGTGCAGGCGCTGATTGACGAATATCGCTTTGACCTGGTGATCCTGCTGGAAAACAACACCCCGTGGGTGGCCGACGGCATGCGCAGCCTCGGCAGCTCCGTCGACAGGCGTGAATTCCAGACCATGCTGGTGGATATGCTCAACGAAAACAACGTTGAGTTCGTGCATGTGGAAGAGTCGGATTACGACTCCCGTTTCCTGCGCTGCGTCGAGCTGGTGAAGGAGATGATGGGGGAGCAGGGTTAAAGACGGCTCCGTGCTATCCCCTCTCCCCTATGGGGAGAGGGTTAGGGTGAGGGGGAACAAGCCACTCAGAACTCAATCACCACTTTCCCACGCATATGCCCGTCCAGCACTTTACGGTGCGCCTCCGTAATGCTTTCCACGCTCAGCCCGTGCAGCGTTTCACTCAGTGAGCTTTCCACCACGCCGTTATCCACTAGCTTCGCCACCTCATTGAGGATCTCACCCTGGCGCGCCATATCCGCGGTCTGGTACATGCTGCGGGTGTACATAAATTCCCAGTGCAGCGCGGCGGATTTCGACTTCAGCTTGTCCTGGTTCAGCGGGTGTTCATTCTCCACGATAGAACAGATATGCCCCTGCGGCGCAATCAGTTCGCTGACCGCCTCCCAGTGTCCGTCGGTATCGTTGAGGATGAAAATGTAATCCACAAAGTTCAGCCCGTGCTTCGCCAGTTCGCCTTTCAGATCGCGGTAGTTCACCACCACATCTGCACCGCGATCGCGGCACCACTGGGCGGAATCTTCACGGGACGCCGTTGCGATGACCTTTACCTTGCTGTTGTGCTTCGCAAACGGGATCGCCAGCGATCCCACGCCGCCCGCACCGCCGATGATCAGCAGGGTTTTGTCCGTACCGGCATCCTGAATATTCAGCCGTTCAAACAGTCCCTCCCACGCGGTGAGCGCGGTCAACGGTAGCGCAGCGGCAGCCGCCCAGCCGAGACTTGTCGGTTTGTGCCCGACAATGCGCGCGTCGATCAGCTGGTGTGTGGTATTGCTGCCCGGGCGGGTGATGTCCCCTGCATACCACACCTCATCTCCCGGTTTGAATCCGGTGACGCCAGCGCCAGCGGCTTTGACGATCCCGCTGGCATCCCAGCCGAGCACGCGCGGCTCTTTCAGCCCGTGTTTGGCAATGCCCGCGTGGACTTTGGTATCGACCGGGTTAACCGAGACGGCTTTGACCTCCACCAGCAGATCGTGCTCGCCGGGCTGTGGCATCGGTGGGGTGATTTCAATGAAGGTGGACGGATTTTCCGGGTTCACGGCAATGGCTTTAACTGACATGGTGTGCTCCTCAATGGCATGCGTTTTGTTGAGGCTAGTCTATTAAGTGGCCAGCTGCATGATAAGATGGACAATCAAGAACTCAGCGTTCGTACAGGATGAACAATCATGTTTAAACAGCTGCAGGATATGGCGCTTTTCGCGCTGGTGGCGGAGATGGGCAGCTTTACCGCGGCAGCCCAGAAAGCCGAACTGCCGAAATCCAGCGTCAGCCAGCGAATTAGCCAACTGGAGCAGCAGGTGGGTATCCGCCTGCTTAACCGCACCACGCGCAGGCTGAACCTGACGTTTGCGGGCGAGCACTATCTGGTGCACTGCCGCGAAATGCTGGCGGCCAGCGAGCGGGCGGAGTATGCCATTCAGCGCCTGCGCGAAAACCCGAGCGGGCGGCTGCGCATCACCTGTCCGGCTGGGATTGGCGCGACGCTGCTGGCGCATATGAATGCCGAGTTCCAGCTTCGCTATCCTGAGGTTTCGCTGGACGTGTCGATCTCTGATGATGTGGTGGATCTGGTCGAGTCCGGCTTTGATGTGGCGCTGCGTACCGGCAAGCCGCAGGACTCCTCCCTGATTGGCCGAATGATCGGGCACTGTCCGCGCTACATGCTGGCCTCGCCGGACTATCTGGCGCGCCGGGCGCCGCTAACGCATCCCCGTCAACTGGTGGAGCACCGCAGCATTACGCACAGAGCCTGGTCGGAGTGGCTTCTGCGAAGCGAGAATGAGGATTACCGCTACCTGCCGGATAACGCGCATATGACCGATAATCTGGTGTACGCCCGCGAGTGCGCGATGGCCGGGGCGGGGATCACGCTGCTTCCTGCATTTTTGCTGGAAGATAAGGTTGAAAAGGGCGCGCTGGTGCAGGTGCTGCCGGAGTGGAACGTTGAAGGCAACGACCTCTGGCTGGCCTACCCGAGCCGCAAGCTGAATTCGCCCGCGCTGATGAGCTATATCGAGTTTGCGATGCAGTTTGACGAGGTGAAGCGGTATTACGTGGGCAAATAAAAAAGCCGGGTGGCGGCTTCGCCTTACCCGGCCTACACACTGTGCGGCCTGATGCCCTCACCCTGGCCCTCTCCCAGGGGGAGAGGGAACAACCATAAAAAACGGCAACCGAAGTTGCCGTTTTGCTTTTATTTCGCAATACGCTTGTACTTAATACGCTTCGGCTCCAGCGCGTCGGCGCCCAGCGTGCGTTTCTTGTACTCTTCGTATTCGGTGAAGTTACCTTCGAAGAACTCCACTTTACCTTCGTCCTGGTAGTCCAGGATGTGGGTCGCGATACGGTCCAGGAACCAGCGGTCGTGCGAGATAACCATCGCGCAGCCCGGGAACTCCAGCAGGGCGTTTTCCAGCGCGCGCAGGGTTTCGATATCCAGGTCGTTTGTTGGTTCATCGAGCAGCAGAACGTTACCGCCCACCTGCAGCAGCTTCGCCAGGTGCAGACGACCGCGCTCACCGCCGGACAGCTCGCCCACGCGTTTGCCCTGATCGGTGCCTTTAAAGTTAAAGCGACCAACGTAGGCGCGGCTTGGCATCTCGGTGTTGCCGATACGCATGATATCCAGACCGCCGGAGACTTCTTCCCACACGGTTTTGCTGTTATCCATCGCGTCACGGAACTGGTCAACGGAGGCCAGCTTCACGGTCTCACCCAGGGTGATAGAGCCGCTGTCTGGCTGTTCCTGACCGGACATCATGCGGAACAGGGTTGATTTACCCGCGCCGTTCGGACCGATGATGCCGACGATAGCGCCTTTCGGTACGGAGAAGGTCAGGTCGTCGATCAGCACACGGTCGCCATAAGACTTACGCAGGTTGGTCACTTCAACCACTTTATCCCCCAGACGTGCTCCAGGTGGAATAAACAGTTCGTTGGTTTCGTTACGTTTCTGGTATTCGGTGTTGTTCAGCTCTTCGAAGCGTGCCAGACGGGCTTTGCCCTTAGACTGACGGCCTTTCGCGCCCTGACGCACCCACTCCAGCTCTTTCTCGATAGACTTACGACGGGCCGCTTCCTGAGACGCTTCCTGAGCCAGACGCTGATCTTTCTGCTCCAGCCAGGAGGAGTAGTTGCCTTCCCATGGAATACCTTCACCGCGGTCCAGCTCCAGGATCCAGCCGGCGACGTTGTCGAGGAAGTAACGGTCGTGGGTAATCGCCACAACGGTGCCTTCGAAGTCGTGCAGGAAGCGCTCCAGCCACGCCACGGATTCCGCATCCAGGTGGTTAGTTGGTTCGTCGAGCAGCAGCATGTCTGGTTTTTCCAGCAGCAGGCGGCACAGCGCCACGCGGCGGCGTTCACCCCCGGAGAGGTTCGCGATTTTTGCATCCCAGTCCGGCAGACGCAGGGCATCAGCCGCGCGCTCCAGCTGCACGTTCAGGTTGTGACCGTCGTGCGCCTGGATGATCTCTTCATACTTGCCCTGCTGTGCGGCCAGCTTGTCGAAGTCCGCATCCGGCTCGGCGTATTTGGCATACACTTCATCCAGACCTTTCAGGGCGTTAACCACTTCGGATACCGCTTCTTCAACGGATTCGCGAACGGTGTGTTCCGGGTTCAGCTGAGGTTCCTGCGGCAGGTAGCCAATCTTGATGCCAGGCTGCGGACGGGCTTCACCTTCGATGTCTGTATCAATGCCGGCCATGATGCGCAGCAGGGTGGACTTACCGGCACCGTTGAGACCCAGAACACCGATTTTTGCGCCCGGGAAGAAGCTCAGCGAGATATTTTTAAGAATATGACGTTTCGGCGGGACAACTTTGCCGACACGATGCATGGTATAAACGAATTGAGCCACGTTGGACTTCGCCTCTTTTATCGTAATGAGAAGGAATTTCAGCCTCGAAGTGTAGCCTTTTTCCCGCCCTAATCCCAGCCAGGAACGTCGGGAGTGTTAAAACGCGCAAGAAAGGTAAAAAAGTGTCCATGACGTGGCGCGTTGAAGGATGCCTGGTTAGCATAAGTTAATTAGACTTTGACGTGGCAAGACGCTGCAATTGACGAAAAAACAATGAGGAAGAGCTTGTGGAAAAAGCCAAACAGGTGGTCTGGCGTCTGCTGGCTGCCAGCGTATGCGTAATGGCGGTAAGCCAGGCGGTGCATGCCGATTCACTGGATGAACAACGTAGTCGCTACGCTCAGATTAAACAGGCGTGGGACAACAAGCAGATGGATACCGTTCAGGCGCTGATGCCGACGCTAAAGGATTATCCGCTGTATCCGTATCTCGAGTATCGCCAGATCACAGACGATCTCATGAACCAGCCCACTGTCACCGTGAATAACTTCATTCAGGCGAACCCGACCCTGCCGCCAGCCCGAAATCTCCAGTCTCGTTTTGTGAATGAGCTGGCGCGTCGCGAAGACTGGCGCGGGCTGCTGGCGTTTAGCCCTGAAAAGCCGAATACCACCGAAGCGCAGTGTAACTACTACTACGCAAAATGGGCGACCGGCCAGCAGGAAGAGGCCTGGGCCGGGGCGAAAGAGCTCTGGCTGACCGGGAAAAACCAGCCGAACGCCTGTGATTCCCTGTTTGGCGCGTGGCGTGCTTCCGGCAAGCAGGACCCGCTGTCCTACCTTGAGCGCATCCGCCTGGCGATGAAGGCAGGCAACACGCGGCTGGTGACCACGCTGGCGGGGCAGATGCCGTCCGATTACCAGACGATCTCCACGGCGGTTATCTCGCTGGCAAACGATCCCAACAGCGTGCTGACCTTTGCCCGCAGTACGGGCGCGACCGATTTTACCCGCCAGATGGCGGCGGTGGCTTTTGCCAGCGTGGCGCGTGACGATGTGGAAAACGCACGGCTGATGATCCCACAGCTGGTGCAGGCGCAGCAGCTTAATGAGGAGCAAACCCAGGAGCTGCGCGATATCGTGGCGTGGCGACTGATGGGCACCGATGTGACCGACGAGCAGGCGCGCTGGCGAGACGATGCCATTATGCGTTCGAACTCCACGTCGCTGGTGGAGCGCCGCGTGCGCATGGCGCTGGGTACGGGCGATCGTCGCGGGCTCAATACCTGGCTCGCGCGGTTGCCAATGGAGGCCAAAGAGAAAGACGAATGGCGCTACTGGCAGGCCGATTTGCTGATGGAGCGCGGTCGTGATGATGAAGCCAAAGAGATTCTCCATACGCTGATGCAGCAACGCGGGTTCTACCCGATGGCGGCCGCGCAGCGCCTGGGCGAGGAGTACACCTTCCGCATTGATAAGGCGCCCGCTAACGCGAACCCGGCGCTGACGCAGGGGCCAGAAATGGCGCGCGTTCGCGAGCTGATGTACTGGAATATGGATAACACCGCGCGCAGCGAATGGGCGAATCTGGTGACCAGCCGCACCACCGACGAAAAAGCCCAGCTTGCCCGCTATGCCTTTGATAACCACTGGTGGGATCTGAGCGTGCAGGCGACGATCGCCGGTAAGCTGTGGGATCATCTGGAAGAGCGTTTCCCGCTGGCGTACAACGATCTGTTCGAGCGCTATACCCGCGGCAAAGATATTCCGCAAAGCTACGCGATGGCCATTGCCCGTCAGGAGAGTGCCTGGAACCCGAAAGTCCGTTCCCCGGTGGGCGCCAGCGGCCTGATGCAGATCATGCCGGGCACGGCGACGCACACGGTGAAGATGTTTAACATCCCTGGATACAGCAGCCCGTCACAGCTTCTCGATCCGGATACCAACATCAATATCGGTACCAGCTATCTCCAGTATGTGTATCAGCAGTTCGGCAACAACCGCATCTTCTCATCGGCGGCCTATAACGCGGGACCGGGTCGCGTGCGCACCTGGCTCGGCAACAGCGCCGGACGCATCGACGCCGTGGCGTTTGTCGAGAGCATCCCGTTCTCGGAAACGCGCGGCTACGTGAAGAACGTGCTGGCCTACGATGCCTACTATCGCTACTTCATGGGGCAGAAAGATACCCTGATGAGCGATGCCGAGTGGCAGAGACGTTACTGATCGGCGTGGGTTGTGTTATTCTGTACTCGCTAAAGAGTACAAGAGGCAGCATAACATGACCCAGCATTCCCCGTATTCCTCGGCAATGGCCGAACAACGTCATCAGGAGTGGCTTCGTTTTGTGGAGTTGCTTCGTCAGTCTTACGAGCAGGATTTGCATTTACCCCTGATGCAGCTGATGCTCACGCCGGACGAGCGTGAGGCGCTGGGCACGCGTGTGCGCATCATTGAAGAGTTACTGCGCGGCGAGATGAGCCAGCGCGAGCTGAAAAATGAGCTCGGCGCGGGCATCGCAACGATTACCCGCGGATCGAACAGCCTGAAGTCGGCGCCCGTTGAGCTGCGCCAGTGGCTGGAAGCGGTGTTGTTGAAAAACGCTTAACGATAGATCGCGTTATGGAACGGGCTTAATGCCAGGATCACCGCCTGGTGGTAAACGCCTGAACGCGTCAGCGCGCCTGCGGTAAAGACGCCAATCGCCCCTTCTTTACGGCCAATCTCATCAATGCCGGTGTACTGCGACATCACCGGCCCGAGCGCTTCACCCGCACGCACTTTTTCCAGAATGATTTCCGGCAGGGGCAGGGTGGCCGAACGCGCTTCGCCGCGCTGTTCACGGCTTTCGATCACCACCCAGCTAAAGGTTGCGCCTTCGTCGATACCGGCTTCAATCGCCACCCAAAAGTCCGCATCCGGTGCCGCAGCCCTGGCATTTGCCACGCGATTTCGTGCGCCAGCGCGCGTTTCCTCGCTGCCAAACGGCTGTTCAGGAACGCCACTCTCGACGCCGATGGCCTCGATATGGCAGGATCCTGCGCCGAAGATCTCGTCAAATGCCCTTAGAATTGCCTGAATTTTGGCAGGATTAGTGGTAGCAGAGACAACATGGTGCATAATTAAGCTCGATTCAAAAAAAACTCATCGCAGTATAACGGAAAAAAAGCATGTTACAGGTATACCTTGTTCGCCACGGTGAAACGCAGTGGAACGCCGAGCGACGTATTCAAGGCCAGTCAGACAGTCCTCTCACTGAGAAGGGTGTGCAGCAAGCGTGGCAGGTGGCAGAGCGTGCCAGAACGCTGGGCATTACCCACGTCATTACCAGCGATTTAGGTCGCACACAGCAGACGGCGCGCATCATCGCAGACGCCTGCGGCTGTGACGTCATGCTTGAGCCGCGCCTGCGCGAGCTGGATATGGGCGTGCTGGAAAAACGCCATATCGATACGCTGACGGAAACGGAAGAGGGCTGGCGCCGCACGCTGGTAAACGGTACCGAAGATGGCCGTATTCCTGAGGGCGAATCCATGCAGGAGCTCAGCGTACGTATGCATGCCGCACTGGCGGAATGCCTGAAGCTTCCGGCGGGAAGCCGTCCGCTGCTGGTGAGTCATGGGATTGCGTTGGGTTGCCTGGTGAGCACCATTCTGGGGTTACCGGCTTACGCTGAGCGCCGTCTGCGTCTGCGTAACTGCTCCATTTCCCGAATTGATTATCAGGAAAGCGCGTGGCTGGCGTCAGGTTGGGTCGTGGAGATGGCAGGGGACATTTCGCATCTCGATGCCCCTGCGCTTGACGAACTGCAGCGTTAACGACGTATTGGAATCAAGAATTCCATACGCAGATTGATAGGGCCTTCTTCCGGTTTCGCATCCTGAGCCGGGTAGTAGAGCTCAATGTCCTGACCTTTACGGCGATTCAGATTCAGCATCGGCATGCAGGTTCCGTAAACGGTCAGGATAAACTCCTGCACCCCCGTTCCCAGCCCTTCATAGGCGAACATCACGTATTCGCCACCTTCCAGCACGACAGGCTTCGAACCCTGAATGTAGCCATTGGCCATCTCTGGCGTCAGCGCGGTGGTGTAGAACACCTCCTGCTCGTCGTCTTTTTCCTGGCTTGGGTGCGTTTCGTTGAGACCATACAGGATCGGCGGGATCGCCGGCGCGTGGCTCAGGAAGTCGCGCCAGAACTGAACGCGCATCTGATGACGGAACTCGGAAATCTGCTCCAGTGAACAGGAGTAGCTCTGCGTTGTGCCGATCAGATGGGTTTCCGGCAGGGTAATAATTTCATACTTCGGCATCGCGAACTCGCCCAGACGCAGCGGCGGACGCATGCCAAACGAGCTCCAGTCAGGCGAGCGACGATACAGCGCTGGCGTCAACGAGAACTGTTTTTTAAAGGCGCGGGTGAAGGTCTGCTGCGAATCGAAACGATATTGCAGGGCAATATCCAGAATCGGGCGCGCGGTCAGGCGCAGAGCCACAGCAGATTTCGATAAACGACGTGCGCGAATATAGGCCCCGATAGCATGACCGGTGACATCCTTGAACATCCTTTGCAGATGCCACTTGGAATAGCCTGCTTTAGCCGCCACATTATCCAGTGACAAAGGCTGGTCGAGATGACCTTCCAGCCAGGTGAGCAGGTCGCGAATAATTCCAGCCTGATCCATATACTATCCTCATCCTTAAAACAGCAGGTGCCTGATAACAGGTTAGCGGATAATAGCATTTTTTGATGTTTTAGCATTCAGTGTTTTTTTTGCGCATTCATGCTTTTTGCAGGGCATTATGGGCAAATATATTCTAATCCTGTGATCTTGCTACATTTTTGTCTAAAGTGTTGAATAATCGCTCAGTGTAATTTTAAAGAATGGTAACAATATGAAATACAAGACTTTGCTCTTCACCGCGCTGATGTTGATGGCCGGACGCGCTGCACAGGCGGAACAGATTGGTTCCGTCGATACCGTGTTCAAAATGTTTGGTCCGGACCACAAAATTGTGGTTGAGGCGTTTGACGATCCAGACGTGAAAAACGTCACCTGCTATGTCAGCCGTGCGAAAACAGGCGGTATCAAAGGCGGCCTGGGTCTTGCGGAGGACACCTCCGATGCGGCGATCTCCTGTCAGCAGGTGGGACCGGTTGAATTGAGCGATAAAATTAAAAACGGCAAAGCACAGGGCGACGTGGTATTCCAGAAACGGACCTCGCTGGTGTTCAAAAAGCTGCAGGTTGTGCGTTTCTACGATGCCAAACGCAACACGCTGGCCTACCTTGCCTATTCTGACAAAGTGGTGGAAGGCTCACCGAAGAACGCGATCAGCGCGGTGCCGATTATGCCGTGGCATTAATTCAGGGATGAATCATGCAACAACCTGTGGTCTGGCTGGTTGAAGACGAAACCAGTATCGCCGATACGCTGATCTACATGCTTCAGCAGGAAGGATTCGCGGTAAAGGCGTTTGAACGCGGTTTACCCGTGCTGGAGGAGGCGCGGCGGCAGGTTCCGGCGCTCGCCATTCTGGATGTCGGACTGCCGGACATCAGCGGGTTTGAGCTTTGCCGTCGGCTGCTGGCGCAGCATCCTTCGCTGCCTGTGCTGTTTCTGACGGCGCGCAGTGATGAAGTCGACAAGCTGCTTGGCCTGGAAATGGGCGCTGATGACTACGTTGCGAAACCTTTCTCCCCTCGTGAAGTTTGCGCGCGGGTGCGGACTGTTTTACGGCGCATGCAAAAATCCGCTGCACCCTCAGAAACGTTGCGTATCGGGCAATTTGAACTGAACGAGCCTGCCGCGCGAATCAGCTGGTGCGGGGAAACATTGCCCCTGACCCGCTACGAATTCTTGCTGCTCAAAACCTTGTTACAGGCGCCCGGTCGGGTCTTTTCGCGTCAGCAGCTCATGGACAAGGTGTGGGGTGAAGACGGCGACAGTTTCGATCGTACCGTGGACACCCACATCAAAACCCTGCGCGCCAAGCTGCGGGCGGTGAACGAGGAGCTGTCCCCCATCAGCACCCATCGCGGTATGGGCTACAGTCTGGGCCTTTACTGATGCGCATTGGGATGCGGTTGCTGCTGGGGTATTTCCTGATCGTCGCCATCGCCGCGTGGTTCGTGCTGTCGATCTTTGTTCAGGAGGTGAAGCCCGGCGTACGCAGGGCAACCGAGGGCACATTAATCGATACCGCGACCCTGTTGGCCGAAATCGGACGTGATGATTTGCTTTCGGGTCACGCGCAGCAGGGCAAGCTTGCACAGGCCTTTTCTCAGCTTCATCAGCGCCCATTTCGCGCCAATATTGGCGGTATTCATAAAGTGCGTAACGAGTATCACGTCTACATGACCGATGCGCAGGGCAGGGTCGTGTTTGATTCCGCTGGTCTGGCCGTGGGAAAAGATTACTCGCGCTGGAATGATGTCTGGCTGACGCTTCGCGGCGAATACGGCGCGCGCAGTACCCAGAGCCATCCCGACGATCCGGAAAGCACGGTGATGTATGTTGCCGCGCCGGTTGTGGATCAGGGCAAGATAATCGGCGTGCTGTCGGTGGGGAAACCGAACAGCGCGATGGCTCCGGTGATTCACCGCAGCGAGCGACGGATATTGTGGGCAGGCGGTGCGCTGCTCGGCATTGCCCTGCTGATTGGCTTGGCGGTGGCGTGGTGGATCAATCGATCTATCGGTACGTTATCGCGCTATGCCGACTCGGTAACCACCGATACGCCTCTCCCATTGCCTAATCCAGGCAGTAGCGAGCTGCAAAAGCTGGCACAGGCGCTGGAAAATATGCGTATTCGCCTTGAAGGGAAAAACTACATTGAACGCTATGTCCATGCGCTGACCCACGAGCTGAAAAGCCCGATTGCCGCCATACGCGGCGCGGCAGAAATTCTCTCCGAGCAGCCGCCGCCGCAGGTCGCCGCGCGGTTTATCGATAATATTCTGGTGCAAAATGCGCGCATGCAGTCGCTGGTTGAAAAGCTGCTCACTCAGGCGCGGCTTGAAAATCGTGTCGAGATTACGCCTGAAGCTGTCAGCGTTGACTCGCTCTTCACTCGGCTTGCAGACGCGCGAGCGACGCTGTTGGCAGCGAAAGAAATTGTGCTGACCCTTCAGCCGACATCGCTTTATGTGGCGGGCGATCCCGACCTTCTCGAACAGGCGCTCGGCAATTTGCTGGATAACGCTATCGATTTCACCCCGCAGGGTGGCGCCATTGCGCTGGCGGCCTGGGAAGATCGCAGGCAGGTAGAGCTGATCGTCACCGACAGCGGAAGCGGGATCCCGGATTACGCGCTGGAGCGTATTTTTGAGCGCTTTTATTCCCTTCCGCGCGAGAACGGGTTAAAGAGCAGCGGGCTCGGGCTAGCGTTTGTTCAGGAGGTGGCGCGTCTGCATCAGGGAGAAATTACATTGCGTAATCGTGATGAAGGTGGCGTGATGGCCACGCTGAGACTTCACCGTCCCTTCACATAACTTCAAACTGACCCCACATAGCCTGGTTACGCTCTCCTCATCACAAAGGAGACGTAATGATGAAATCCCCCCTGTTCTGGAAAGTTAGCACCCTGCTGGGGTGCATCCTGCTGCTGTTAGTCCCGCTTTTTATGGTCAGTAACCTGATATCAGAGCGAGAGAGCTACCGCAATGATGTTGAAAATACGCTGCGTCAGAGTACCAGCGGGCCGCAAAAACTGGTCGGGCCGCTGATTGCTATCCCGGTAACGGAGATTTTTTACAAGGTAGAGGATGAGAAGAAAGTCGAGTACAAGAAAAGCTATATGCATTTTATTCTGCCGGAGTCACTGGTTGTTGAAGGTAGCCAGCACGTTGAGTCCCGAAATATCGGGATCTATGACGGACAGATCTGGAACACCGATCTCAGGATAAGAGTGCGGTTCAGTACCGAGAAAATGGCGCAGCTTAAAGGGGAAACGATGAACCTTGGGCAACCGTTTATCGTTGTCGGCGTGGGGGATGCGCGGGGCATTGGCACGGTGAAAGTCTCCAGCATCAATGGCGAGGCGTTGAGCGTCGAGCCGGGGTCGGGTGTGTATGGTGCGCTTTCCGGTATTCATATTCCGCTGACTGACAAAACGCTGGAGTCAAAAACGTTTGCCCTGGAGATGTCCCTGAATCTGGCCGGAACGGGGAGTTTTGCCGTGGTTCCTGTGGGACGCAACAGTGAAATGACGCTCAACAGCAACTGGCCTCATCCGGGCTTTATGGGTAACTATCTGCCGGTGAAACATAAAATTGGTGATTCTGGTTTTCAGGCGAACTGGCAGAGCAGCTGGTTTGCGAACAATCTTGAGAGCTGGTTTAACGGCAGTGAATCGCCAGAGTGGGAATCAATCCCTGCTTTTAGCGTTACGGTAGCCACGCCTGCCGATCAGTATCAACTGACTGACCGTGCGATCAAGTACGCCATTTTGCTGATTGCGCTGACGTTTATGGCCTTCTTTGTCTTCGAAACCTTAACCGGATTACGCCTTCACCCGATGCAGTATCTGCTGGTGGGGCTGTCGCTGGTCCTGTTCTATCTGGTGCTGCTGGCGCTGTCTGAACACGTCGGGTTTACCCCCGCCTGGGTTGTTGCAAGTCTGGTTGGTGCAGCGATGAACGTAATGTACCTGCAGGCCGTGATGAAAAGCTGGAAGCGCAGCGGGCTGTTTGTGCTGGCGCTAATCGGGCTGGATGTCGTGATGTGGTTCCTGCTGCGCTCGGAGGACAGCGCGCTGCTGTTGGGGTCAGCGGTTCTCGCGCTGGCGCTGTTTGCCGTGATGTACCTGACCCGGCATTTCGACTGGTACTCGCTCTCTCAGCCAAAGCGGCCTGAACCTCCGGCAGAGCCTGATAACGACACGATGCGGATCTGGAAATAAAAAAAACGGCGCAAATGCGCCGTTTTTTAATGCGTTAACTGCGGGATTACTCCTGCAGGTCACCGCAGAAACGGTACCCTTCGCCGTGGATCGTGGCGATGATTTCCGGCGTATCTGGCGTAGATTCGAAGTGCTTACGAATACGACGGATGGTGACGTCTACGGTACGGTCGTGCGGCTTCAGCTCACGGCCGGTCATTTTCTTCAGCAGCTCTGCACGGGACTGGATCTTGCCCGGGTTTTCGCAGAAGTGCAGCATCGCGCGGAATTCACTGCGCGGCAGTTTATACTGCTCGCCGTTCGGGCTAATCAGCGAACGGCTATTGATATCAAGTTCCCAGCCGTTGAATTTGTAGCTATCAACGCTACGACGCTCTTCGCTGACCGTGCCCAGATTCATGGTACGGGACAGCAGGTTGCGTGCACGAATGGTTAACTCGCGAGGGTTGAACGGCTTGGTGATGTAATCATCCGCACCGATTTCCAGGCCAAGAATTTTATCAACTTCGTTATCACGGCCCGTCAGGAACATTAACGCGACGTTCGCCTGCTCGCGCAGTTCGCGCGCCAGAAGAAGACCGTTTTTGCCCGGCAGGTTAATGTCCATGATCACCAGGTTGATATCATTTTCAGAAAGGATCTGATGCATCTCTGCGCCATCGGTCGCTTCAAAGACATCGTAGCCTTCTGCTTCGAAAATGCTCTTTAACGTGTTGCGTGTTACCAACTCGTCTTCAACGATAAGAATGTGCGGGGTCTGCATGTTTGCTACCTAAATTGCCAACTAAATCGAAACAGGAAGTACAAAAGTCCCTGACCTGCCTGATGCATGTCGCAAATTAACATGATCGGCTTAACGTGACTAAAGTACGTAATTGCGTTCTTGATGCACTTTCCATCAACGTCAACAACATCATTAGCTTGGTCTTGGGTACTTTCCCTTTGGACCCGACAGTGTCAAAAACGGCTGTCATCCTAACCATTTTAACAGCAACATAACAGGCTAAGTGACACCAGACACCCAATAAAACTACGCTTCGTTGACATATATCAAGTTCAATTGTAGCACGTTAACAGTTTGATGAAATCATCGTAGCCGAATGCTAGCCTTTGTCACAATTTTTCAATAAACCAACTAGTTGCGGACATTGATTTATAAACGAAGCGAATCCAATCAGAATAGGGTATTCATGTCGCTATTATCATTATAAAACATAAGGATAATAGTGTTCTGTTAACATTCTAACTGATTGTTCAGACACAGAATAGTTTAGCGTTTTTAATTTGTTATGAAACGCTATTTCGGTGATTTGTGTTGCAATTTTGTAAATTCGCGCTGCGTAATATGTTGAAGTGCATCACATTTTTACCGGCTAACTGATTAAAAAGAGAGCATAAATGCATCTGTCGATTGTACTGGTTGCCCCAGCCAGAGCAGAAAATATAGGCGCAGCGGCGCGTGCCATGAAGACCATGGGTTTTACCGATTTGCGTATTGTGGACAGCACGGCCCATCTGGAACCCGCCGCCCGTTGGGTGGCGCACGGATCGGGAGATATTCTCGATAATATAACCACTTACGCTACGCTTGCCGATGCGCTGCACGATATTTCGTTTACCGTCGCAACCACGGCGCGCAGTCGGGCGAAGTTCCACTACTATGCCACGCCAGCGGAGCTGGTGCCGATGCTCAGCGAGAAAAGCCAGTGGCTGGAGAAAGCGGCGCTGGTGTTTGGGCGTGAAGATTCCGGATTAACCAATGAAGAGCTGGAACTGGCGGACGTGCTGACGGGGGCACCGATGGTCGCGGATTATCCGTCCCTCAATTTAGGCCAGGCGGTCATGGTGTATTGCTATCAATTAGCATCCTTAATACAAATTCCCCCGTCGCAAAATACAGGAACCGATGAAAATCAGCTTGCAGCACTTCGCGCGCGCGTAGAAAACCTGCTCGTGCATCTGGGGGTGGCGGACGATCAAAAAATGGCTGACTGGTTGCAGCAGCGTTTGGGGCGTCTTGAACAGCGGGACACCGCCATGCTGCACCGTTTGCTACACGATATTGAAAAAAAATTGGCCGAGTAAAACACTGCCATAAGTTTTTACTATGGCGAATAAGTCTGTCTGGATGGGTTGCACATGGGGGAATCGGATGAAAATAAATCTGCACACAGCGGGACGTGAGAGTCTCCCGAATTGTGATCAAATTAAAAATTCGTTGACTTAAGGTGCCCGATCCTTTAACCCTAAAAGAATACAGCACAGACAGATAATAATGACAGAGTACACAACATCCATGAAACGCATCAGCATCACCACCATTACCACAACCATCATCATTACCACAGGTAACGATGCGGGCTGACGCGTACAGGAAAAACAGAAAAAAGCCCGCACCTAGACAGTGCGGGCTTTTTTTTCGGCTAAAGGAAACGAGGTAGAACCATGCGAGTGTTGAAGTTCGGCGGTACATCAGTGGCAAATGCAGAACGTTTTCTGCGTGTTGCCGATATCCTGGAAAGCAACGCCAGGCAGGGGCAGGTTGCGACCGTGCTCTCTGCCCCGGCAAAAATCACGAACCATCTGGTGGCCATGATTGAAAAGACCATCGGTGGTCAGGATGCACTTCCGAACATCAGCGACGCAGAGCGTATCTTCGCTGACTTACTGCAAGGGCTGGCAGAGGCGCTGCCTGGCTTCCCGCATTCGCAGCTGAAGTCCTTCGTTGAGCAGGAATTCGCGCAAATTAAACATGTCCTGCACGGCATCAGCCTCCTCGGCCAGTGCCCGGACAGCATCAACGCGGCGCTGATTTGTCGCGGTGAAAAACTTTCTATCGCCATCATGGCGGGCGTGCTGGAAGCGCGCGGCCATAGCGTGACCGTGATCGATCCCGTTGAAAAACTGCTGGCGGTGGGCCACTACCTCGAATCCACCGTTGATATTGCCGAATCAACCCGCCGTATCGCCGCCAGCAAAATTCCGTCTGACCACATGATCCTGATGGCTGGCTTTACCGCCGGTAACGAGAAGGGCGAGCTGGTGGTGCTGGGCCGTAACGGCTCCGACTACTCCGCCGCCGTGCTGGCCGCCTGTTTACGCGCGGACTGTTGTGAGATCTGGACTGACGTCGACGGCGTTTATACCTGCGACCCGCGCCAGGTACCGGACGCCAGGCTGCTGAAGTCGATGTCGTACCAGGAAGCGATGGAGCTTTCCTACTTCGGCGCCAAAGTGCTTCACCCGCGTACCATCTCCCCGATTGCCCAGTTCCAGATCCCTTGCCTGATTAAAAATACCGGTAACCCGCAGGCGCCGGGTACGCTGATTGGCGCGAGCACCGATGAGGACGGTCTGCCGGTGAAAGGCATCTCCAACCTCAACAATATGGCGATGTTCAGCGTCTCCGGTCCGGGGATGAAAGGAATGGTCGGCATGGCGGCACGCGTGTTTGCGGCCATGTCCCGCAACGGTATTTCGGTGGTGCTGATCACCCAGTCCTCTTCCGAATACAGCATCAGCTTCTGCGTGCCGCAGGCTGACTGCCTGCGCGCCCGCCGCGCGCTGGAGGAAGAGTTCTATCTGGAGCTGAAAGAAGAGCTGCTGGAGCCGCTCGCGATTCAGGAGCGTCTGGCGATCATCTCCGTGGTGGGCGACGGTATGCGCACCCTGCGCGGTATCTCCGCCAAATTCTTTGCCGCGCTGGCGCGCGCCAATATCAATATCGTGGCGATTGCCCAGGGCTCGTCAGAGCGTTCAATTTCTGTTGTCGTCGATAACGACGATGCCACCACCGGCGTTCGCGTGGTTCACCAGATGCTGTTTAACACCGATCAGGTCATCGAGCTGTTCCTGATTGGGGTGGGTGGCGTGGGCGGCGCGCTCCTGGAGCAGGTGAAGCGCCAGCAGGCGTGGCTGAAGAAGAAACACATCGACCTGCGCGTCTGCGGGATCGCGAATTCCAAAGCGCTGCTGACCAACGTCCACGGCCTGAACCTGGAAAACTGGCAGGCCGAGATGAAGGAGGCAAAAGAGCCGTTCAACCTGGGCCGCCTGATCCGTCTGGTAAAAGAGTATCACCTGCTTAACCCGGTCATCGTCGACTGCACTTCGAACCAGGCGGTGGCCGACCAGTACGCGGACTTCCTGCGCGAAGGTTTCCACGTGGTGACGCCGAATAAAAAGGCCAACACCTCGTCGATGGATTACTATCACCAGCTGCGTCTGGCGGCGAGCAAGTCGCGCCGCAAGTTCCTGTACGACACCAACGTGGGGGCGGGCCTGCCGGTTATCGAGAACCTGCAGAATCTGCTTAACGCGGGCGACGAACTGCAGCGTTTCTCCGGCATTCTCTCCGGCTCGCTGTCGTTTATCTTCGGCAAGCTGGATGAGGGGATGAGCCTCTCGGAAGCCACCCGCGCCGCGCGCGAGCTGGGCTATACCGAGCCGGATCCGCGTGACGACCTTTCCGGTATGGACGTGGCGCGCAAGCTGCTGATCCTTGCGCGCGAAACGGGCCGTGAGCTTGAGCTTTCCGATATCGTGATTGAACCGGTCCTGCCGGCAGAATTTGACAGCAGCGGCGATGTTGGCGCCTTTATGGCCAGTTTGCCGCAGCTTGACGACGCGTTTGCCGCTCGCGTTGCAAAAGCCCGTGATGAAGGTAAGGTATTGCGCTATGTTGGCAACATTGAAGAAGATGGCGTGTGCCGGGTGAAGATTGCCGAAGTGGATGGCAACGACCCGCTGTACAAAGTCAAAAACGGCGAAAACGCCCTCGCGTTTTACAGCCACTATTATCAGCCACTGCCGCTGGTGCTTCGCGGCTATGGCGCAGGGAACGATGTTACGGCGGCGGGTGTGTTTGCCGATCTGCTGCGTACCCTGTCATGGAAGTTAGGAGTTTAACATGGTCAAAGTTTATGCCCCGGCTTCCAGCGCGAATATGAGCGTCGGATTCGACGTGCTGGGTGCGGCGGTGACGCCGGTGGATGGTTCGCTGCTGGGTGATACGGTGACGGTGGAAGCGGCAGACAGCTTCAGCCTGAACAACGTGGGCCGCTTCGCCAGCAAGTTACCGTCCGACCCGCGCGAGAACATCGTCTATCAGTGCTGGGAACGTTTTTGTCAGGAGATCGGCAAAAACGTGCCGGTCGCCATGACGCTGGAAAAAAGTATGCCGATCGGCTCGGGTCTTGGGTCCAGCGCCTGTTCGGTGGTCGCCGCGCTGGTAGCAATGAACGAGCATTGCGGCAAGCCGCTGAACAACAACCGCCTGCTGGGCTTAATGGGCGAGCTGGAAGGGCGTATCTCCGGCAGCATTCACTATGACAACGTGGCGCCGTGCTTCCTCGGCGGCATGCAATTGATGATCGAAGAAAATGGCATCATCAGCCAGCAGGTGCCAGGGTTTGATGAGTGGCTGTGGGTGCTGGCCTATCCGGGTATCAAGGTTTCAACTGCGGAAGCGCGTGCGATCCTGCCCGCGCAGTATCGTCGTCAGGACTGTATTGCCCACGGGCGTCATCTGGCGGGCTTTATCCACGCCTGCTACACCCGCCAGCCGCAGCTGGCGGCCAAACTGATGAAGGACGTCATTGCCGAGCCGTACCGCACGAAGCTGCTGCCCGGCTTTAACGAGGCGCGACAGGCATCAATGGATATCGGCGCGCAGGCGTGCGGCATCTCCGGCTCCGGCCCGACGCTGTTCGCCCTGTGCGACAAGGCAGACACTGCGCAGCGCGTGGCGGACTGGCTCTCTAAACACTACCTGCAAAATCAGGAAGGCTTTGTTCATATTTGCCGTCTGGACACGGCTGGCGCACGAGTACTGGGATAATTAATGAAACTCTACAACCTTAAAGATCATAACGAGCAGGTCAGCTTCGCGCAGGCGGTGACTCAGGGACTGGGCAAAAATCAGGGGCTGTTTTTCCCTCATGACCTGCCGGAATTCCAGCTGACCGAGATTGATGACCTGCTTAAGCAGGATTTTGTCACCCGCAGCACCAAAATTCTGTCCGCGTTTATCGGCGATGAAATTCCGCAGGAGCTGCTGGAAGAGCGCGTACGCGCGGCATTCGCGTTCCCGGCGCCGGTTCAGCAGGTTGAGCCTGACGTCGGCTGTCTGGAGCTGTTCCACGGCCCGACCCTGGCGTTCAAAGACTTCGGCGGCCGCTTTATGGCGCAGATGCTGACCCACATCAGCGGCGACAAGCCGGTGACCATCCTGACCGCAACCTCCGGCGATACCGGCGCGGCGGTAGCCCATGCGTTCTACGGCCTGAAAAACGTCCGCGTGGTGATCCTCTATCCGAAAGGTAAAATCAGCCCGCTGCAGGAGAAACTGTTCTGCACCCTCGGCGGCAACATTGAAACCGTGGCAATTGACGGTGATTTCGATGCCTGCCAGGCGCTGGTCAAGCAGGCCTTCGACGACGAAGAGCTGAAGGTGGCGCTGGGTCTGAACTCCGCCAACTCCATCAACATCAGCCGTCTGCTGGCGCAGATCTGCTACTACTTCGAAGCGGTGGCGCAATTGCCGCAGGAAGCGCGCAACCAGCTGGTGATCTCCGTGCCGAGCGGTAACTTCGGTGACCTGACGGCGGGCCTGCTGGCAAAATCCCTGGGGCTGCCGGTGAAACGCTTTATCGCCGCCACCAACGCCAACGACACCGTGCCGCGCTTCCTGAAAGACGGGAAGTGGGCGCCGAACGCCACGCAGGCGACCCTCTCCAATGCGATGGATGTGTCACAGCCAAACAACTGGCCGCGCGTGGAAGAGCTGTTCCGCCGTAAGATCTGGCGTCTGGGCGACCTGGGCTATGCCGCGGTGACGGATGAGACCACCAAATCCACCATGCGCGAGCTGAAGGCGGTGGGGTATACCTCTGAACCGCACGCGGCGATTGCCTACCGCGCGCTGCGCGATCAGCTTAATCCGGGTGAATACGGCCTGTTCCTGGGAACCGCACATCCGGCGAAGTTCAAAGAGAGCGTGGAGGCGATTCTGGGCGAAACGCTGCCGCTGCCAAAAGAGCTGGCCGAGCGTGCCGACCTGCCGCTGCTGTCTCATGAGCTGCCGGCAGACTTTGCCGCGCTGCGTAAGCTGATGATGACTCGCGCATGATTTTTTGTCGGGTGGCGGCTACGCCTTACCCGACCTACAACCAATGATGACGCGTGCGTGATTGTGTTGCCCGGTGGTGGCTATGCCTTACCGAGCCTACAACGACGAACAAATCGTAGGCCGGGTAAGCGAAGCGCCACCCGGCTTTTTTTATGGAGAAATTAAGGAGAAAAATAGCAGGGAAAAAGTAGAAATTCCCAATAAATGCGGTCACTTAGCGTTTAGGATTGCAGAGAATAACATCCCCCGTTCCCCTCGCGTACTCTCCTTACATCGGCCCACGTTGGGCAAAGATAATAAGGAGTCACCGATGTCTACACTGAAACCTGTGCTGATTGCGCTTTCACTGATGCTGGTCGCTCCCATGGCGGTACAGGCATCCGAAATCACCCTCGTACCTGCGGTCAAATTGCAGATTGGCGACCGGGATAATAACGGGCATTACTGGGACGGCGGCCGCTGGCGCGACCACGACTGGTGGAAAGCGCATTATGACTGGCGCGATAACCACTGGCGCCCACATGATGAGCATCGTAAACACGACGATCGTCACGATGACCATCACCACGATGACCGCCACGACGATCGCGGCCCGGACTGGAAACACCACTAATGCAAAACCCCGCCAGCTGGCGGGGTTTGTTTTTACTGCTCGTGGCGCTTAAACACCAGTTCGCCTTTCCCTGACGACGCCTCGTCAAAGAAGTAGCCTTCACTGTTGAAGGCGGTTAGCTGCTCCGGCTTCGTCAGGCGGTTCTGGATAATGTAGCGGCTCATCAGGCCACGCGCTTTCTTGGCGTAGAAGCTGATCACTTTGAACTTACCGTTCTTCTCGTCAAGGAATACCGGCTTGATGATGTCGGCATCCAGTTTTTTCGGCTTCACCGACTTGTAATATTCATCGGACGCCAGGTTAATCACTACGTTATCGCCCTGTGCGTGCAGCGCCGCATTCAGCTTATCGGTGATGATATCGCCCCAGAAATGGTAAAGGTCTTTGCCTTTGGCATTCTCCAGACGAATCCCCATCTCCAGACGGTACGGCTGCATCAGATCCAGTGGGCGCAGTACGCCGTACAGGCCCGACAGCATGCGCAGATGCTGCTGGGCAAAATCGAAATCGGCTTCGCTAAAATCTTCCGCCTGCAGGCCGGTATACACGTCGCCTTTAAATGCCAGAATCGCCTGACGAGCGTTGGCAGGGGTGAAATCCGGATGCCATTCATGAAAGCGGGTCGCGTTAAGGTCTGCCAGCTTGTCGCTGATGCTCATCAGCGAGGCGATTTGCGGCGCAGAGAGCTTACGCGCTTCGCGGATCAGCTGTTGCGAATAGTCCAGCAGTTCAGGCTGGGTATAGCGTTCGGTGGCGAGCGGGCTCTGGTAGTCGAGCGTTTTTGCAGGTGAAATCAGAATCAGCATATCCAGTCCTTGCAGGAAATTTAGAGCGACTTTAGCAAAAAATCGCCCCGAATTGATCGATAGCTGTTATTGCCGCGGCAAATCATCCCACGTGCCGGGGGCAAGCTGCGCCTTAATATCGGGATAGCGAGCGGGATCAAAGACCGGCGGAACGCCGAGTTTGCGCTGACGCAGATAGTCTCTGGCAATCAGGGTAACCACGGGCGAGAGCAGCAGGATTGCCGTGAGGTTCGTGATCGCCATCAGCGCCATAATGATATCGGCCAGCTGCCAGACCAGCGGCATACTGAGCAGGGAGCCTGCAATCACCATCAGGATGACCCCCAGGCGCAGGGTTCCGATTGCGGCGCGGGAGTCGAGTTTCAGGAAAATAAGGTTATTTTCGGCGTAAAGGTAATTCACCACTATCGAGCTGAAGGCAAATAAGATCAGGATGAGCGAGACAAATCCGGCTCCCCAGCCGCCGGTCAGGTTGACCAGCGCATGCTGAAGAAGCTGTATCCCGACGGTGCCAGACGCGTGCGGTACGGGGCCTGCCAGCAGCAAAATCATGGCGCTGGCGGAACAGATAATAATGGTATCGGTAAAGACGCCAATCATCTGCACAATGCCTTGTGCGGCCGGGTGCGGCGGCCAGGAAGAGGCGGCGGCGGCCGCGTTGGGGGTTGACCCCATACCGGCTTCATTGGAGAACATGCCCCGTTGAAAACCCGCCATCAGCGCCTGGCTGAAGGTGTAGCCCAGCGCTCCGGAGGCCACTTCGCGCCAGCCAAAGGCGCTTTTGACGATGGTGGCAATCACGCCCGGCACCTGGTCGAGATGCAGTGCGGCAACGAACAGGCTCGCGGCAACCCAGAGCAGCGCCATAATGGGCACCAGCCACTGCATCAGGCGAGCGATGCCCTTGAGACCGACCGAGATGGTAAGCAGAACGACGAGGGCTAAAGCGAGACCCGCGATCCACTCGGGGCAGGAGAAGGCATAGCGCAGGGCGTTGGCAACCGAGTTCGCCTGGACGGTATTAAAAATAAGACCGTACGCGAGCAGTAAAAAAACCGAGAACAGGACGCCCATCCAGCGCATCCCTAAGCCACGCGCCATGTACCAGGCAGGACCACCGCGAAACTGGCCGTGCTTATCTTTCTCTTTGTAGAGTTGTGCAAGCGAACTTTCAGCAAAGGAGGTGGCCATCCCGAGTAGCGCCGTCACCCACATCCAGAAGACTGCGCCCGGCCCACCGGCGCTGATGGCCAGCGCAACGCCCGCCAGATTTCCGCTGCCGAGGCGAGCCGCGAGGCTGGTACAGAGCGCCTGGAATGACGTTAATCCGCCCGGCTGAGGCGTGACGCTGTTTTTCAGACTTCTGCCAAACTTGCGAATATAGCGAAACTGGATAAACCCACTGCGTAGCGTAAACCAAATCCCTGCTCCCAGAAGCAGGTATATCATTATCGAACCCCAAAGGACTTCGTTAATAAAGAAAAAGAAATCAGGCATTAACGTCCCTCTTGTTGATGCCAATGTGAATATGTAAGCGCTACCACTGATTGGGCATGCTGTTGCTTAGCAGCCTGTTAATATTTCCAGTTTATCATACTCTGCCTAAGCGCACTGTCTGCGGTTGCGCTACCCCTCCGTCGTGTTATCATCAGGGCAGACCGGTTACATCCCCCTAACAAGTAAACCTGTCATTTTTCCGCTGCAGACATGCTGTCGGTAGCGTGAATTATCCAGGGCACGTTAAAAGAGAAACACTATCATGACGGATAAATTGACCTCCCTTCGTCAGTTCACCACTGTCGTAGCTGACACCGGAGATATCGCGGCAATGAAGCTGTACCAGCCGCAGGATGCCACAACCAACCCTTCTCTGATCCTTAACGCCGCACAGATCCCTGAGTATCGCAAACTGATTGACGACGCAGTGACCTGGGCGAAAGCGCAGAGCAATGACCGCGCGCAGCAGGTTGTGGATGCCACTGACAAACTGGCAGTGAACATCGGTCTGGAGATCCTGAAACTGGTTCCTGGCCGTATCTCTACCGAAGTGGATGCGCGTCTCTCCTACGACACCGAAGCGTCTATCGCCAAAGCGAAACGTCTGATCAAAATGTACAACGACGCGGGCATCAGCAACGATCGTATCCTGATCAAACTGGCTTCTACCTGGCAGGGTATTCGCGCGGCAGAGCAGCTGGAAAAAGACGGTATCAACTGTAACCTGACCCTGCTGTTCTCCTTCGCGCAGGCGCGTGCTTGTGCAGAAGCGGGCGTATACCTGATTTCTCCGTTCGTAGGCCGTATTCTGGACTGGTACAAAGCCAACACCGATAAGAAAGAGTACGCACCGGCTGAAGATCCAGGCGTGATTTCTGTGACTGAAATCTACGAATACTACAAACAGCATGGCTATGAGACTGTGGTTATGGGCGCAAGCTTCCGTAACGTCGGTGAAATCATCGAGCTGGCTGGCTGTGACCGCCTGACCATCGCGCCTGCGCTGCTGAAAGAGCTGGCAGAGAGCGAAGGTACCCTGGAGCGTAAACTGTCCTACACCGGTGAAGTGAAAGCACGCCCAGAGCGCATCACTGAATCCGAGTTCCTGTGGCAGCATAACCAGGATCCAATGGCGGTAGACAAGCTGGCGGACGGTATCCGTAAGTTTGCTGTTGACCAGGGCAAACTGGAAAAAATGATCGGCGACCTGCTGTAATCATTCTGCGTGACCGGGCTCCCGGTCACGCGACTTCTTTCGTCCCCTGTCTGAATCCCCTCTCTGCGTGTATCATTCCCTTTAATCAGTACTCTTTGAATGGAATGGATATGAATACCTTACGCATCGGCTTAGTGTCGATTTCTGACCGCGCCTCCAGCGGTGTTTACCAGGATAAAGGCATCCCCGCTCTGGAAGCGTGGCTGGCCAGTGCACTGACTACCCCGTTTGAGATCCAGACTCGCCTGATTCCCGACGAACAGCCGATCATCGAGCAGACCCTGTGTGAGCTGGTGGATGAGATGAGCTGTCACCTGGTGTTAACCACCGGCGGAACCGGCCCCGCACGCCGCGACGTGACGCCGGACGCGACGCTGGCGATTGCCGATCGTGAAATGCCTGGCTTCGGCGAACAGATGCGCCAGATCAGTCTACACTTTGTTCCGACGGCCATTCTTTCCCGCCAGGTGGGGGTGATCCGCAAGCAGGCGTTGATCCTGAACCTGCCGGGCCAGCCGAAGTCGATCAAAGAGACCCTGGAAGGGCTTAAAGCGGAAGACGGCAGCGTCATTGTTCACGGCATCTTTGCAAGTGTACCGTATTGTATACAGTTGCTTGACGGCCCGTATGTCGAAACCGATGAGAAAGTGGTAGCAGCTTTTCGTCCTAAAAACGCGCGTCGCGAAACAATCTCCTGAAATTAATCAATATGTGACATAAGCTGAAGCGGCGATAGCGTGGTAACGGTTTTACGGTATAGTAATTTTTTCTTTACGATTGCTGTAAAAATAAATCCACAATACACGCATAATGGTTCGCTATGTCACATAACACCCGACCTCTGAATCGACAGGATTACAAAACCCTCACGCTCGCGGCCTTAGGCGGCGCGCTGGAGTTTTACGATTTCATTATCTTCGTCTTCTTCGCCGCCGTGGTGGGGGAGCTCTTCTTCCCGGCAGATATCCCGGAGTGGCTGCGTCAGGTGCAAACCTTCGGCATATTTGCCGCCGGGTATCTGGCGCGTCCGCTGGGCGGCATCATCATGGCCCACTTTGGCGATCTGGTCGGGCGTAAGAAGATGTTTACCCTTAGCATCCTGCTGATGGCCGTGCCGACGCTGGCCATTGGTCTGTTGCCTACCTATGCCTCGATGGGTATTCTCGCGCCGTTGCTGCTGTTACTGATGCGCGTGCTTCAGGGCGCGGCAATTGGCGGTGAAGTGCCGGGCGCGTGGGTGTTTGTCGCGGAGCATGTTCCGGCGCGCCGCATTGGTATCGCCTGTGGAACCTTAACCGCGGGGCTGACGGTCGGGATCCTGCTCGGCTCGGTGGTCGCCACCATTGTGAATACCAGCATGACGCAGCAGACCGTACACGACTGGGGCTGGCGTATTCCGTTCCTGCTGGGCGGAGCGTTTGGTCTGGTCGCGATGTACCTGCGCCGCTGGCTGCAGGAGACCCCCATTTTCCTCGAAATGCAGCAGCGCAAAGCGCTGGCGCAGGAGCTGCCGGTGAAGGCGGTCGTGGTACGCCATAAAAAAGCGGTGGTGGTATCGATGCTGCTCACCTGGCTGCTCTCGGCGGGCATTGTGGTAGTGATATTGATGTCCCCAGTCTGGCTGCAAAAGCAATACGGTTTCGCCCCTGCCGTGACGCTACAGGCAAATAGTATCGCGACAATCATGCTCTGCTTTGGCTGTCTGGCCGCCGGGCTGGCGGCGGATCGTTTCGGTGCCAGCGTTACCTTTATTGTCGGCAGCCTGTTACTGGCCGCTTCAAGCTGGGCGTTTTACCATCTGGCAAGCAGCCATCCTGAACAGTTGTTCCTGCTGTACGGCGTGGTAGGGCTGTGCGTGGGCGTTGTCGGGGCGGTACCGTACGTGATGGTGCGCGCGTTCCCGCCAGAGGTTCGCTTTACCGGGATTTCGTTTTCCTACAACGTGTCGTATGCCATTTTCGGCGGGCTGACGCCGATTGCGGTGACGGTCCTGATGGGCGTGTCTCCCATGGCTCCGGCCTGGTACGTGCTGGCGCTGTCGGTGATGGGGCTGGGATTAGGGATTTGGCTGGGGCAGAAGAAGGGATGTCGTGCCCGCGAGGCGGACACGACAGAAGGATCAGTGTTTTTCACCAATCGGTAGCACGGTGCGGTCAAACTGCTCGTTCAGCACTTCACCCATTGCAAGGTAGATAGCGCTCGCGCCGCAAACCAGACCAATCCAGCCTGCAACATGAACGATGCCTTCGTTATCTACGAGGTGACCAATCGCCAGCAGGGCGAACAGGACGGTCAGGCTCAGGAAGACGAACTGCAGCATGCGGTTGCCTTTCAGGGTACCGAAGAACATGAATAGGGTGAAGACGCCCCACAGGCCCAGGTAAACGCCCAGGAAGTGGGCGTTTGCCGCGTCTGCCATGCCCATTTTAGGCAGCAGCAGAATGGCAACCAGGGTCAGCCAGAAAGAACCGTAAGAGGTGAAGGCGGTTAAGCCGAAAGTATTGCCTTTCTTATATTCCAGCAGGCCCGCGAAAATTTGCGCGATACCGCCGTAAAAAATGCCCATCGCCAGGATGATGCCATCCATCGGGAACATCCCGATATTGTGCAGGTTCAGCAGAATAGTGGTCATGCCAAAACCCATCAGGCCCAGCGGAGCCGGATTAGCCAACTTAGTGTTGCCCATAAGTCCTCAAAAAAATCATCATTAATATGGTGAAATGGTTAAACCCGCGTCAGTTCTCCCTGACGGGGCGCGGCATCATAATGGGCGCAATCGATGGCGTCTATGATCTCATCAGGGTGAAATTAAAATTTTTTTTATCATTCCCCCTTGATGGATGCCGTCGCGACCCCATCTTGTAGTCAACCGCAGTGTGTGGACCTGAAAAAAATCAAATCTGGGCAGTTGAAAAAGCACGTTCTGCCCTTATTACAGGTACACAACCACATGTTGACTGAATTTTTAGTGGAGACGTTTAGATGGGTAAAATTATTGGTATCGACCTGGGTACAACCAACTCTTGTGTAGCGATTATGGATGGCACTACTGCACGCGTGCTGGAGAACGCCGAGGGCGATCGCACCACGCCTTCTATCATTGCTTATACCCAGGATGGTGAAACTCTGGTTGGTCAGCCGGCTAAACGTCAGGCAGTGACAAACCCGCAAAACACCCTGTTTGCGATTAAACGCCTGATCGGCCGCCGCTTCCAGGACGAAGAAGTTCAGCGTGACGTTTCCATCATGCCTTACAAAATCATCGCAGCAGATAACGGCGATGCATGGCTTGATGTGAAAGGCACCAAAACGGCACCACCGCAGATTTCTGCTGAAGTGCTGAAAAAAATGAAGAAAACCGCTGAAGATTACCTGGGTGAGCCGGTAACGGAAGCTGTTATCACCGTTCCTGCCTACTTCAACGATGCTCAGCGTCAGGCAACCAAAGATGCTGGCCGTATCGCAGGTCTGGAAGTAAAACGTATCATCAACGAACCAACCGCGGCTGCACTGGCTTACGGTCTGGATAAAGAAGTTGGCAACCGTACTATCGCGGTCTACGACCTGGGTGGTGGTACCTTCGATATCTCTATTATCGAAATCGACGAAGTTGACGGCGAAAAAACCTTCGAAGTTCTGGCAACCAACGGTGATACCCACCTGGGTGGTGAAGACTTCGATACCCGTCTGATCAACTACCTCGTTGACGAGTTCAAGAAAGATCAGGGCATTGACCTGCGTAACGACCCGCTGGCTATGCAGCGCCTGAAAGAAGCCGCTGAGAAAGCGAAGATCGAGCTGTCTTCCGCTCAGCAGACCGACGTGAACCTGCCGTACATCACCGCAGACGCGACCGGTCCTAAACACATGAACATCAAAGTGACCCGTGCGAAACTGGAAAGCCTGGTAGAAGACCTGGTGAACCGTTCTATCGAGCCGCTGAAAGTTGCTCTGCAGGACGCTGGCCTGTCCGTGTCTGATATCAACGACGTTATCCTCGTTGGTGGCCAGACCCGTATGCCAATGGTCCAGAAGAAAGTGGCTGAGTTCTTTGGTAAAGAGCCACGTAAAGACGTTAACCCGGACGAAGCGGTGGCAATTGGTGCTGCGGTTCAGGGTGGCGTACTGACCGGTGAAGTGAAAGACGTACTGCTGCTGGACGTTACCCCGCTGTCTCTGGGTATCGAAACCATGGGCGGTGTGATGACGGCGCTCATCAACAAAAACACCACCATCCCAACCAAGCACAGCCAGGTGTTCTCTACCGCTGAAGACAACCAGTCTGCGGTAACCATCCATGTGCTGCAGGGTGAGCGTAAGCGTGCGGCGGATAACAAATCTCTGGGTCAGTTCAACCTGGACGGTATTAACCCGGCACCGCGCGGCATGCCACAGATCGAAGTCACCTTCGACATCGATGCTGACGGTATCCTGCACGTGTCTGCGAAAGACAAAAACAGCGGTAAAGAGCAGAAGATCACCATCAAGGCATCTTCTGGCCTGAACGAAGCAGAAATCGAAAAAATGGTTCGCGATGCCGAAGCTAACGCGGAATCCGACCGTAAGTTCGAAGAGCTGGTTCAGACCCGTAACCAGGGTGACCATCTGCTGCACAGCACCCGTAAGCAGGTTGAAGAAGCCGGCGATAAGCTGCCAGCGGAAGACAAAACTGCTATCGAAACTGCACTGAGCGCGCTGGAAACGTCTCTGAAAGGCGAAGACAAAGCGGACATCGAAGCGAAGATGCAGGAGCTGGCACAGGCTTCCCAGAAGCTGATGGAAATCGCTCAGCAGCAGCACGCTCAACAGCAGGCGGGCGCTGACGCTTCTGCGAACAACGCGAAAGACGACGACGTTGTCGACGCTGAGTTCGAAGAAGTTAAAGACAAAAAATAATCGCCCTGATGCAGGGTAATTAATCGGCACGGGCGTAGGAGAACTCTCCACGCCCGTGCTCGCATGTTAAGGGGCTTAAAAAAACCAATGGCAAAGCAAGACTATTACGAGATTTTAGGCGTTCCGAAAACTGCGGAAGAGCGTGAAATCAAAAAGGCGTATAAGCGCCTGGCCATGAAATTCCACCCGGACCGTAACCAGGGTGACAAAGAGGCTGAAGCCAAATTTAAAGAGATCAAAGAAGCCTATGAAGTCCTGACCGATGCACAAAAACGTGCGGCCTATGACCAGTACGGTCACGCAGCCTTTGAACAGGGCGGCATGGGCGGCGGTGGATTCGGTGGCGGCGGCTTTGGCGGCGGCGCTGACTTCAGCGATATCTTTGGCGATGTGTTTGGCGACATCTTCGGCGGCGGTCGTGGTCGTCAGCGCGCGGCGCGCGGCGCGGATCTGCGCTACAACATGGATCTGACGCTGGAAGAGGCCGTTCGCGGTGTCACCAAAGAGATCCGTATTCCGACGCTGGAAGAGTGTGACGTCTGCCATGGCAGCGGTGCGAAAGCGGGTACGCAGCCGCAGACCTGTCCAACCTGTCACGGCTCCGGCCAGGTGCAGATGCGTCAGGGCTTCTTCGCGGTACAGCAGGCCTGTCCGCACTGTCACGGTCGCGGTACGCTGATTAAAGATCCGTGCACCAAGTGCCACGGCCACGGTCGCGTTGAAAAAACCAAGACCCTGTCCGTTAAGATCCCAGCTGGTGTCGATACGGGCGACCGCATCCGTCTGGCGGGCGAAGGTGAAGCCGGAGAACACGGCGCACCGGCAGGCGATCTGTACGTTCAGGTGCAGGTGAAACAGCACGCGATTTTCGAGCGCGAAGGGAACAACCTGTACTGTGAAGTACCGATCAACTTCGCGATGGCGGCACTCGGTGGCGAAATTGAAGTACCGACGCTGGATGGTCGCGTCAATCTGAAGATCCCGGGCGAGACCCAGACCGGTAAGCTGTTCCGCATGCGCGGTAAAGGCGTTAAATCCGTGCGTGGTGGTGCGCAGGGCGACCTGCTTTGCCGCGTCGTCGTGGAAACGCCGGTTGGCCTGAACGACAAGCAGAAACAGCTGCTGAAAGAGTTGCAGGAGAGCTTCGGTGGCCCGACGGGTGAGAAAAACAGCCCGCGCTCCAAAAGCTTCTTCGATGGCGTCAAAAAATTCTTCGATGATTTGACCCGCTAATCGATCAGCTGGTTTTCATCCGCAAAAGCCCGGAAGCGATTCCGGGCTTTTTCTTTTTGTCGGTATTGCTCGGTTAAACTGAATCTATACTCAATATTAATCTGTTTTTGCCGAGTTATCAGGCTTGGTATTATGGTTTTATCGAGGTATTGTTGTAAAAGAGAGAACTAAAGTGAAATTACTACACCGTTTCTTTAGCAGTGAGGCATCCGGCGGCGTGATCCTGATTATGGCTGCTGCGGCCGCGATGGTACTGGCCAACGTCGGAATGACCCGCGATCTGTATCATGCTTTTCTGGAAACGCCCGTTGAACTGAAGGTCGGGGCGCTGGAAATCAACAAGAACATGCTGCTGTGGATCAACGATGCGCTGATGGCGGTGTTCTTCCTGCTTGTGGGGCTTGAGGTTAAGCGTGAGCTGGTGCTGGGGTCGCTTGCCAGCCGCCAGCGTGCGGCGTTCCCGGTCATTGCCGCGCTCGGCGGGATGGTGGTGCCGGCGCTGCTCTTTCTGGCGTTCACCTGGCAGGATCCGATCGCACGTCACGGCTGGGCAATCCCGGCTGCGACGGATATCGCTTTTGCGCTCGGGGTGCTGGCCCTGCTGGGAAGCCGCGTACCGGTAGCCCTGAAAATCTTCCTGATGGCGCTGGCGATTATTGATGACCTGGGCGCCATTGTGATTATCGCGCTGTTCTACACCAGCGATTTGTCGATCCTGTCCCTGAGCGTGGCTGCCGGGGCGATTGCGGTGCTGGCGCTGCTGAACATCTTTAATGTGCGCCGCATCGGTATCTACATCCTCGTGGGGATGGTGCTGTGGACGGCGGTGCTGAAATCAGGCGTGCATGCCACGCTGGCTGGCGTGATCGTCGGCTTCTTCGTACCGCTGAAGCCACAGGACGGCAAGTCGCCTGCCAAACAGCTGGAGCATGTGCTGCACCCGTGGGTCGCCTTTATGATCCTGCCGCTGTTTGCGTTTGCCAACGCGGGCGTTTCCCTCGGCGGGGTGACGCTGGACGGGCTAACGTCCGTGCTGCCGCTGGGCATTATTGCCGGGCTGTTTATCGGTAAGCCGCTGGGTATTAGTCTCTTCTGCTGGCTGGCGACGAAACTGAAGCTGGCGTCATTGCCGCACGGCACCACGTTTAAGCAGATTATGGCCGTCGGCGTGCTGTGTGGTATCGGGTTTACGATGTCGATCTTTATCTCGACGCTGGCGTTTGGCGCGCATGCGCCTGAGCTGATCGTCTGGGCGAAACTCGGCATTCTTATCGGGTCATTACTGGCCGCGGTAATCGGTTATACCTTGCTGAAGGTAAAATTGTCCGGACAGGCCGTCCAGGCATAACGGAACACCGGGAGGAGGCGAGCCTTCTCCCGATACACACTCAGGGAGAGAAGACGCGATGTCTCATTTGAATTACAACCATCTTTACTACTTCTGGCACGTCTATAAACAGGGATCGGTGGTCGGGGCAGCAGAGGCGCTCTACCTGACGCCGCAAACCATCACCGGGCAAATTAAGGCGCTGGAAGAGCGTTTGCAGGGCAAGTTGTTCAAGCGTAAGGGGCGCGGGATTGAACCCAGCGAACTGGGTGAACTGGTTTTCCGCTACGCGGACAAGATGTTCACCCTAAGCCAGGAGATGCTGGATATCGTCAACTACCGCAAAGAGTCGAACCTGCTCTTTGATGTTGGCGTGGCGGATGCGCTGTCCAAACGGCTGGTGAGCGGCGTGCTGGATGCGGCGGTGGTTGAAGATGAACAAATTCATCTTCGCTGCTTTGAATCCACTCACGAGATGCTGCTGGAACAGCTAAGCCAGCACAAGCTGGATATGATTATCTCGGACTGCCCGATTGACTCCACGCAGCAGGAAGGCTTGTTCTCGGTGAAGATTGGTGAATGCGGCGTGAGCTTCTGGTGCATTAATCCGCCGCCGGACAAACCCTTCCCGGCCTGCCTGGAAGAACGTCGCCTGCTGGTGCCGGGAAGACGTTCCATGCTCGGACGCAAGCTGCTGAACTGGTTTAATTCCCAGGGGCTGAAGGTGGAAATCCTCGGTGAGTTCGACGATGCGGCGCTGATGAAAGCCTTTGGTGAAGCGCACAACGTCATCTTTGTTGCGCCGACGCTCTACGCGCACGATCTCTATTCGGATGACAAGATTACGGAGATAGGCAGAGTGGATAACGTGATGGAGGAGTATCACGCCATATTTGCCGAAAGAATGATACAGCACCCTGCGGTGCAGCGAATCTGTAACCGTGACTACTCGGCGCTGTTTACGCCACCGGCAATCTGAAGACATAAAAAAACCCGCGTTAAGCGGGTTCTTTTAAAACAAGCAACAACAAGCGGCGATTAAGCCAGTTTGTTGATCTGCGCGGTCAGGTTTGCTTTATGACGCGCTGCTTTGTTTTTGTGGATCAGACCTTTAGCAGCCTGACGATCCACGATTGGTTGCATTTCGTTAAATGCGTTCTGCGCAGCAGCTTTGTCGCCAGCTTCGATAGCTGCGTATACTTTCTTGATGAAGGTACGCATCATAGAGCGACGGCTTGCGTTGTGCTTACGAGCCTTCTCAGACTGTACGGCACGTTTCTTAGCTGATTTGATATTAGCCAAGGTCCAACTCCCAAATATGATCTATGTGGACAATTCAAAGGCCGAGGAATATGCCCTCTATACCTTCTTTTGTCAATGGATTTGTGCAAATAAGCGCCGTTAATGTGGCGACGCTACGTTACGTAGTGATGGCGCAGGATTCTACCAGCTTGTTGTTCGTGAATACAGCTTTTCGGCATAAAAATCGCAGTTCGCGAGCAGATTTTTTCGCTGCGAAAGGTCAGCCTGATGAAATCATTACGGCTTTCTGTTTTGCACGAACAATCGCCGGTTAACCTTAACCGCTGTACAAGGTATACTTTGGCGATTTTCACTGTTTTGAGCCAGACATGAAGCTGATACGCGGCATACATAATCTCAGCAGAGCCCCGCACGGGTGCGTGCTGACCATTGGTAATTTCGACGGCGTGCATCGTGGTCATCAGGCGCTGTTGCAGGGATTGCGTAAAGAAGGGGAGGCTCGCGGCCTGCCCGTTGTAGTGATGATTTTCGAACCGCAGCCGCTGGAGCTGTTCGCGGGCGATAAATCTCCCGCCCGTCTTACACGCCTGCGCGAGAAGTTGCGCTATCTGGCTGAGTCCGGCGTGGACTATGTATTGTGCGTACGTTTCGATCGCCGCTTTGCCGCGCTGACAGCACAAAATTTCGTCAGCGACCTGCTGGTTAAGCGTCTTGGCGTGCAGTTTCTTGCTGTGGGCGATGATTTCCGCTTTGGCGCTGGTCGTCAGGGCGATTTCTTGCTATTACAGAAGGCTGGTCTGGAGTACGGTTTTGACGTCACCAGCGCGATGACCTTCTGTGAAGGCGGCGTGCGCGTCAGCAGCACGGCGGTACGCCGGGCACTGGCCGATGACGAACTGGATACGGCAGAAACCCTGCTGGGGCATCCGTTCACCATCTCTGGCCGCGTGGTCCATGGCGATGCGCTGGGCCGCACGATAGGTTTCCCGACGGCGAATATACCGCTGCGTCGTCAGGTTTCCCCGGTTAAAGGGGTCTATGCGGTAGAAGTGGCAGGACTGGGCGATAAGCCGTTCTACGGCGTCGCCAATATTGGCACGCGTCCGACCGTCGCCGGTGTGCGTCAACAGCTAGAAGTGCACCTGCTGGACGTTGTAATGGACCTGTATGGTCGCCATATAGATGTAATACTGCGTAAAAAAATACGCAATGAGCAGCGATTTGGTTCGCTGGATGAACTCAAAGCGCAAATTGCGCGAGATGAATTGACGGCCCGCGAGTTTTTTGGGCTTTAGAACCGGCTTAACTGCCTACGTGATAAATACGGAACCGAGAATCTGATGAGTGACTATAAATCAACCCTGAATTTGCCGGAAACAGGGTTCCCGATGCGTGGCGATCTCGCCAAGCGCGAACCGGGAATGCTGGCGCGTTGGACTGATGATGATCTGTACGGCATCATCCGTGCGGCTAAAAAAGGCAAAAAAACCTTCATTCTGCATGATGGCCCTCCTTATGCGAATGGCAGCATTCATATTGGTCACTCGGTTAACAAGATTCTGAAAGACATTATCGTGAAGTCCAAAGGACTCGCGGGCTATGACTCGCCTTACGTTCCGGGCTGGGACTGCCACGGTCTGCCAATCGAGCTGAAAGTCGAGCAAGAGTTCGGCAAGCCAGGTGAGAAGTTCACCGCCGCCGAGTTCCGTGCGAAGTGCCGCGAATACGCAGCCACGCAGGTTGACGGTCAGCGTGCTGACTTCATCCGTCTGGGCGTACTGGGCGACTGGTCGCACCCGTACCTGACCATGGACTTCAAAACGGAAGCCAACATTATCCGTGCGCTGGGCAAAATCATCGGTAACGGCCACCTGCACAAAGGCGCTAAGCCGGTGCACTGGTGCGTGGACTGCCGTTCTGCGCTGGCAGAAGCGGAAGTGGAGTATTACGACAAAACCTCTCCGTCTATCGACGTGGCCTTCCACGCGGTGGATCAGGATGCGGTAAAAGCCAAATTTGGCGTCGCCTCGGTAAACGGCCCGATCTCTCTGGTGATCTGGACCACTACCCCGTGGACTCTGCCTGCCAACCGTGCGATCTCCCTGTCCGGTGAGTTCGAATACGCGCTGGTGCAGATTGACGGTCAGGCGGTTATCCTGGCGAAAGATCTGGTTGAGAGCGTGCTGAAGCGCGCGCATATCACTGACTACACCGTGCTGGGCACCGTGAAAGGTGACGCCCTGGAGCTGATGCGCTTCAAACACCCGTTCCTGGACTTCGACGTTCCGGCGATCCTCGGCGACCACGTGACGCTGGAAGCGGGTACCGGTGCGGTACATACCGCCGGTGGCCACGGTCCTGACGACTACAACATCAGCCTGAAGTACGGTCTGGAAATCGCTAACCCGGTTGGCCCGGAAGGTTCTTACCTGCCTGGCACCTACCCGGCGCTGGACGGTATCAACGTCTTCAAAGCGAACGATATTATCGTCGACATGCTGCGTACCAGCGGCGCGCTGCTGCACGTTGAAAAAATGCAGCACAGCTATCCGTGCTGCTGGCGTCACAAGACCCCGATCATCTTCCGTGCGACCCCGCAGTGGTTCGTCAGCATGGATCAGAAGGGCCTGCGCGAGCAGTCTCTGAAAGAGATCAAAGGCGTGCAGTGGATCCCGGACTGGGGCCAGGCGCGTATCGAATCCATGGTGGCTAACCGTCCTGACTGGTGTATCTCCCGTCAGCGTACCTGGGGCGTGCCGATGTCGCTGTTCGTGCATAAAGAGACGCATGAGCTGCACCCGAACACCCTGGAACTGATGGAAGAAGTGGCGAAGCGTGTCGAAGTTGACGGCATCCAGGCGTGGTGGGATCTCGACGCCCGCGACATCCTGGGCGCTGATGCGGATAACTACGAGAAAGTGCCGGATACCCTGGACGTGTGGTTCGATTCCGGGTCTACCCACTCCTCCGTGGTTGACGTGCGTCCGGAGTTTGCCGGTCACGCTGCCGATATGTATCTGGAAGGGTCTGACCAACACCGCGGCTGGTTCATGTCATCTCTGATGATCTCTACCGCCATGAAGGGTAAAGCGCCTTACCGTCAGGTACTGACTCACGGCTTCACCGTGGATGGTCAGGGCCGTAAGATGTCCAAATCTATCGGTAACACCGTTTCTCCGCAGGATGTGATGAACAAACTGGGCGCAGACATTCTGCGTCTGTGGGTGGCGTCGACCGACTACACCGGCGAAATGGCGGTGTCTGACGAGATCCTGAAACGCGCTGCCGACAGCTATCGTCGTATCCGTAACACCGCGCGCTTCCTGCTGGCGAACCTGAACGGGTTCGATCCGGCAAAAGACATGGTGAAACCGGAAGAGATGGTCGTGCTGGACCGCTGGGCGGTAGGCTGCGCGAAAGCGGCGCAGGAAGATATCCTGAAGGCCTACGAGTCTTATGACTTCCACGAAGTGGTGCAGCGCCTGATGCGCTTCTGCTCCATTGAGATGGGCTCGTTCTACCTCGACATCATCAAAGACCGCCAGTACACCGCGAAAGCGGACAGCGTGGCGCGTCGTAGCTGCCAGACCGCACTGTTCCATATCGCAGAAGCGCTGGTACGCTGGATGGCGCCGATCATGTCCTTCACCGCGGATGAAATCTGGGGTTACCTGCCGGGCGACCGCGAGAAGTATGTCTTCACGGGCGAGTGGTACGAAGGTCTGTTCGATCTCTCCAGCACCGAAGCGATGAACGATGCCTTCTGGGACGAGCTGCTGAAAGTACGTGGCGAAGTGAACAAGGTTATCGAGCAGGCGCGCGCTGATAAGAAAGTCGGCGGCTCTCTGGAAGCGGCAGTAACCCTGTACGCGGAGCCAGAACTGGCGGCGAAGCTGACGGCGCTGGGCGATGAATTACGATTTGTCCTGTTGACCTCCGGTGCGAAAGTTGCCGATTATGCCGAGGCTTCTGCTGATGCTCAGCAGAGCGAACTGCTCAAAGGACTGAAAGTCGCGCTGAGCAAAGCCGACGGTGAGAAATGCCCGCGCTGCTGGCATTACACCACCGATGTCGGTCAGGTGGCGGAACACGCAGACATCTGCGGACGCTGTGTAAGCAACGTCGCCGGTGACGGCGAAAAACGTAAGTTTGCCTGATGAGTAAAACTCTCTGTTCAACAGGACTGCGCTGGCTGTGGCTGGTTGTGGTGGTGCTGATTATTGATCTGGGCAGCAAGTTCCTGATCCTCCAGAATTTTTCTCTGGGGGAGACGGTCCCGCTGTTCCCGTCGCTTAACCTGCACTACGCACGCAACTACGGTGCTGCGTTCAGTTTTCTTGCTGACAGCGGTGGCTGGCAGCGCTGGTTCTTTGCGGGTATCGCTCTCGGTATCTGCGTGATCCTGACGGTGCTGATGTACCGCTCGAAGGCAACGCAGAAGCTGAATAACATCGCCTACGCGCTGATCATTGGCGGCGCGCTGGGCAACCTGTTTGATCGCCTGTGGCACGGCTTTGTGGTCGATATGATCGACTTCTACGTCGGCGACTGGCACTTCGCGACCTTTAACCTCGCTGATAGCGCCATTTGCATCGGTGCGGCGTTAATCGTGCTGGAAGGCTTCTTGCCTAAACCCGCTGCGAAAGAGCAGGCGTAAACATCAATGCCGGGTGGCGCTACGCTTACCCGGCCTACAGAATTTGTGGCTTCCCGTAGGCCCGGTAAGCGTAGCGCCACCGGGCAACAGGTGACCCAAAACAAGCGAGCAATTTGCATGTCTAAATCCGTACAGAGCAACAGCGCGGTTCTCGTTCACTTCACGCTGAAGCTGGATGATGGTTCAACGGCTGAGTCCACCCGCAATAACGGCAAACCGGCCCTGTTTCGTCTTGGCGATACCTCCCTGTCTGAAGGTCTTGAGCAGCAGCTTCTGGGCCTGAAAGAGGGCGAGAAAAAAGCCTTTTCGCTGGAGCCGGATGCGGCATTTGGCGTGCCAAGCCCGGACCTGATCCAGTATTTCTCGCGCCGCGAGTTTATGGACGCAGGTGAACCGGAAATCGGCGCGATTATGCTCTTTACCGCTATGGACGGCAGCGAAATGCCTGGCGTGATCCGCGAAATCAACGGCGACTCGATTACCGTTGACTTCAACCATCCGCTTGCCGGGCGTACCGTTCATTTTGATGTTGAAGTGCTGGAAATCGATCCGGCACTGGAGGCCTGAAATGCAGATCCTGTTGGCTAACCCGCGCGGCTTCTGCGCCGGTGTAGACCGCGCTATCAGCATTGTTGAAAACGCGCTGGAGATTTACGGCGCGCCGATTTATGTACGTCACGAAGTGGTGCATAACCGCTACGTGGTCGACAGCCTGCGCGAACGCGGTGCCATCTTTATCGAGCAGATCAGCGAAGTGCCGGACGGTGCGATCCTGATTTTCTCCGCGCACGGCGTCTCTCAGGCGGTCCGTAACGAAGCGAAAAGTCGCGATCTGACCGTCTTCGATGCCACCTGCCCATTGGTGACCAAGGTGCATATGGAAGTGGCGCGTGCCAGCCGCCGTGGTGAAGAGTCGATCCTGATTGGCCATGCCGGCCACCCGGAAGTCGAGGGCACCATGGGTCAGTACAGCAACCCTGAAGGGGGAATGTACCTGGTAGAGTCGCCTGAAGATGTCTTTACGCTGAACGTGAAAAACGAAGCGCGTCTGTCGTTTATGACCCAGACGACGCTCTCCGTCGACGATACCTCAGACGTGATTGACGCGCTGCGTCAGCGCTTCCCGAAAATCGTCGGGCCGCGCAAGGACGACATCTGCTACGCCACCACCAATCGTCAGGAAGCAGTGCGCGCGCTGGCTGAACAGGCGGACGTGGTGCTGGTGGTCGGCTCTAAGAACTCCTCCAACTCTAACCGTCTGGCTGAACTTGCACAGCGAATGGGGAAGGCGGCGTTCCTGATCGACGATGCCACGGATATTCAGGAAGCGTGGGTTAAAGACGCGGCCTGCGTAGGCGTAACGGCCGGGGCATCCGCGCCCGATATTCTGGTACAGAACGTCATTTCCCGTCTGCAGGAGCTGGGCGGCGGCGAAGCGGTGCCGCTGGAAGGACGCGAAGAGAACATTGTGTTCGAAGTGCCGAAAGAGCTGAGAATCGACGCCCGCGAAGTCGAATAGTCCCTTTTCTGATGAAAGGCCAGCACCTCCTGTGCTGGCCTTTTTTTTACCCGTTACTTTATCGTGACGACAAAATCATGTCTTTTACTGATATTTAAGTCGGTTTCACGTTAAATTCTAATTATTGGTGTTTTCAGTTGGCAGTGCTCAGAAAGGCTGGTTAATCTGAAAACGGTTTACATCATTTTAACGTAAGAGAATAACTATGCATGATGCACAGATCCGTGTCGCCATTGCGGGCGCGGGTGGACGTATGGGCCGTCAGCTGATTCAGGCGGCACTTCAGATGGATGGCGTAGCACTTGGCGCGGCGCTGGAGCGTGACGGTTCATCGCTTCTGGGGACCGATGCTGGCGAGCTGGCGGGCGCGGGAAAGACCGGCGTCACCGTACAAAGCAGCCTGGACGAGGTTAAAGATGACTTCGATGTGTTCATCGATTTTACCCGTCCTGAAGGGACGCTCACGCATCTGGCGTTTTGCCGTCAGCACGGCAAGGGGATGGTGATCGGCACCACCGGTTTTGACGATGCGGGCAAGCAGGCTATCCAGGATGCATCCAAAGAGATTGCGATTGTCTTCGCCGCAAACTTTAGCGTGGGCGTTAACGTCATGCTGAAGCTGCTGGAGAAGGCGGCGAAGGTGATGGGCAACTACACCGATATTGAGATTGTCGAGGCTCACCACCGCTATAAGGTTGATGCGCCATCAGGCACGGCGCTGGCAATGGGCGAAGCGATTGCTCATGCACTTGATAGAGATTTAAAAGACTGCGCAGTCTATGCCCGCGAAGGCCACACCGGGGAGCGCGTGCCGGGCACCATTGGTTTCGCAACCGTCCGGGCGGGTGACATCGTCGGCGAACATACCGCGATGTTCGCCGATATCGGCGAGCGCGTCGAGATTACGCATAAAGCGTCCAGCCGAATGACGTTTGCCAATGGTGCCGTTCGGTCCGCCTTGTGGCTGAAAGAGAAGAAAAATGGTCTTTTTGATATGAGAGATGTGCTTGATCTCAACAATTTATAAGCATTATTACCCATCGTGATGTGGTTATTGCAGTCGTAATTCTTTGATTGCATAGGGCAATAATTTATTGCCCTTTTATTTTATCTATTTCGTGCCAGTTTTGTTTATTTAGTCTTGAAAGTATAGCTATTCCTCTTGATTCTTGTTGCTGAAATGTAAATTTTGACCATTTGGTCCACTTTTTGATACTACGTCGACTCATTTTTCATTAAACCCGGTGCGCAAGCGTTTTCCGCAGTGATTTACCTGATCTTTTTGTCGCTTAAGCTTCACTCACCTCGTCAGATACGCAAAAGACTAAACAAAATATCGGTTTTAAGTTGACTTTTACCCACCAAATCTCCAGAATGCCGCCGTTTGCCAAAAATCCGCTGGCAACACATTTGCATTGATCCATGACATGGTTATGAATTAATATGCAAATAAAGTGAGTGAATATTCTCTGGAGGGTGTTTTGATTAAGTCAGCGCTATTGGTTCTGGAAGACGGAACCCAGTTTCACGGTCGGGCCATAGGGGCAACAGGTTCGGCGGTTGGGGAAGTCGTTTTCAATACTTCAATGACCGGTTATCAAGAAATCCTCACTGATCCTTCCTATTCTCGCCAAATCGTTACTCTTACTTATCCTCATATCGGCAATGTCGGCACCAATGCGGCTGACGAAGAATCCTCTCAGGTACATGCGCAGGGCCTTGTCATTCGTGACCTGCCGCTGATTGCCAGCAACTTCCGCAATACCGAAGACCTCTCTTCTTACCTGAAGCGCCATAACATCGTGGCGATTGCCGATATCGATACCCGTAAGCTAACGCGTCTGCTGCGCGAGAAGGGTGCACAGAACGGCTGCATCATCGCGGGTGATAACCTCGATGCGACGCTGGCGCTGGAAAAAGCGAAAGCCTTCCCGGGCCTGAACGGCATGGACCTGGCGAAAGAAGTGACTACCGCAGAAGCCTACAGCTGGACGCAGGGTAGCTGGACGCTGGAAGGCGACCTGCCGGAAGCGAAAAAAGAGAGCGAGCTGCCGTTCCACGTGGTGGCCTACGATTTCGGCGCCAAGCGCAACATCCTGCGCATGCTGGTTGACCGCGGCTGCCGCCTGACGGTAGTGCCAGCACAAACGTCTGCTGAAGACGTACTGAAGATGAATCCGGACGGTATTTTCCTGTCCAACGGCCCTGGCGACCCGGCGCCGTGCGATTACGCCATCGCTGCCATCAAGTCCTTCCTGGAAACCGACATTCCGGTATTCGGCATCTGCCTCGGCCATCAGCTGCTGGCGCTGGCGAGCGGTGCGAACACCGTCAAAATGAAGTTCGGCCACCACGGTGGTAACCACCCGGTGAAAGATATCGATAACAACACGGTGATGATCACCGCGCAGAACCACGGCTTTGCCGTCGATGAGGCCTCAATGCCGGCTAACCTGCGCGTGACCCATAAGTCGCTGTTCGATGGCACCCTGCAGGGGATTCATCGCACCGATAAGCCAGCGTTCAGCTTCCAGGGGCATCCGGAAGCCAGCCCGGGCCCACACGACGCCGCGCCGCTGTTCGATCACTTCATCGAACTTATCGAGCAATACCGTAAGACCGCTAAATAATCAGGAGCCGAGAAGACAATGCCAAAACGTACAGACATAAAAAGCATCCTGATCCTTGGCGCTGGCCCGATCGTCATCGGCCAGGCCTGCGAATTCGACTACTCCGGCGCGCAGGCGTGTAAAGCCCTGCGAGAAGAGGGTTACCGCGTCATCCTGGTTAACTCTAACCCGGCTACCATCATGACCGACCCGGAAATGGCAGATGCGACCTACATCGAGCCGATTCACTGGGAAGTGGTGCGTAAAATCATCGAGAAAGAGCGTCCGGACGCGGTGCTGCCAACCATGGGCGGCCAGACGGCGCTGAACTGTGCGCTCGAGCTGGAGCGTCAGGGCGTGCTGGCCGAATTCGGCGTCACCATGATTGGTGCGACCGCCGACGCGATTGATAAAGCCGAAGACCGTCGCCGCTTCGACGTGGCGATGAAGAAAATCGGCCTCGACACCGCGCGCTCCGGTATCGCACACAACATGGAAGAAGCGCTGGCCGTTGCGGCTGACGTGGGCTATCCGTGCATCATCCGTCCATCGTTCACCATGGGCGGCACCGGCGGCGGTATCGCTTACAACCGTGAAGAGTTCGAAGAAATTTGCGAACGCGGTCTGGATCTCTCTCCAACCAAAGAGCTGCTGATTGATGAATCGCTGATTGGCTGGAAAGAGTACGAGATGGAAGTGGTGCGTGATAAAAACGACAACTGCATCATCGTCTGCTCCATCGAAAACTTCGATGCGATGGGTATCCACACCGGCGACTCCATCACCGTTGCGCCAGCCCAGACGCTGACCGACAAAGAGTACCAAATCATGCGTAACGCCTCGATGGCGGTACTGCGTGAAATCGGCGTGGAAACCGGTGGTTCAAACGTGCAGTTCTCCGTGAACCCGAAAACCGGCCGCCTGATTGTTATCGAAATGAACCCGCGCGTGTCCCGCTCCTCCGCGCTGGCCTCTAAAGCGACCGGCTTCCCGATTGCGAAAGTGGCGGCGAAACTGGCGGTGGGTTATACCCTCGACGAGCTGATGAACGACATCACCGGTGGCCGCACCCCTGCGTCCTTCGAGCCGTCCATCGACTACGTTGTGACCAAAATTCCACGCTTTAACTTCGAGAAATTTGCAGGCGCGAACGACCGTCTGACCACCCAGATGAAATCTGTCGGGGAAGTGATGGCGATTGGCCGTACGCAGCAGGAATCCCTGCAAAAAGCGCTGCGCGGTCTGGAAGTGGGCGCGACCGGTTTCGACCCGAAAGTGAGCCTGGACGACCCGGAAGCGCTGACCAAAATCCGCCGCGAGCTGAAAGACGCGGGTGCAGAGCGTATCTGGTACATCGCCGATGCCTTCCGTGCCGGCCTGTCCGTCGACGGCGTGTTCAACCTGACTAACATCGACCGCTGGTTCCTGGTGCAGATTGAAGAGCTGGTGCGTCTGGAAGAGAAAGTGGCCGAGCTGGGCATCAACGGCCTGGATGCTGACTTCCTGCGCGTGCTGAAGCGTAAAGGCTTCGCCGATGCGCGTCTGGCTAAGCTGGCGGGCGTGCGCGAAGCGGAAATCCGCAAGCTGCGCGACCAGTATGACCTGCACCCGGTCTACAAGCGCGTGGACACCTGTGCGGCTGAATTCTCGACCGACACCGCGTACATGTACTCAACCTATGAAGACGAGTGCGAAGCGAACCCGTCCGTCGACCGCGACAAGATTATGGTGCTGGGCGGTGGTCCAAACCGTATCGGCCAGGGCATCGAGTTCGACTACTGCTGCGTACACGCCTCGCTGGCGCTGCGCGAAGACGGTTACGAGACCATCATGGTCAACTGTAACCCGGAAACCGTCTCCACCGACTACGACACCTCCGACCGCCTCTACTTCGAGCCGGTTACCCTGGAAGACGTGCTGGAAATCGTGCGCATCGAGAAGCCAAAAGGCGTTATCGTGCAGTACGGTGGCCAGACTCCGCTGAAGCTGGCGCGCGCGCTGGAAGCGGCAGGCGTACCGGTTATCGGTACCAGCCCGGATGCGATTGACCGTGCGGAAGACCGCGAGCGTTTCCAGCAGGCGGTTGACCGTCTCAAGCTGAAACAGCCGGCGAACGCCACGGTGACCGCCATCGAACAGGCCGTAGAGAAGGCGAAAGAGATTGGCTACCCGCTGGTGGTGCGTCCTTCCTACGTGCTGGGCGGCCGCGCGATGGAAATCGTCTACGACGAAGCCGACCTGCGTCGCTACTTCCAGACGGCGGTGAGCGTCTCCAACGATGCGCCAGTGCTGCTCGACCGCTTCCTCGACGATGCGGTAGAAGTGGACGTTGATGCCATCTGCGACGGCGAAATGGTGCTGATTGGCGGCATCATGGAGCATATCGAGCAGGCGGGCGTGCACTCCGGTGACTCTGCCTGTTCTCTGCCAGCGTACACCCTGAGCCAGGAAATTCAGGACGTGATGCGCCAGCAGGTGCAGAAGCTGGCCTTCGAGCTGCAGGTTCGCGGCCTGATGAACGTCCAGTTCGCGGTGAAAGATAACGAAGTCTACCTGATTGAAGTCAACCCGCGTGCGGCACGTACCGTACCGTTCGTCTCCAAAGCCACCGGTATTCCGCTGGCGAAAGTAGCGGCGCGCGTGATGGCAGGCCAGACGCTGGCACAGCAGGGCGTGACCAAAGAGATCATTCCACCGTACTACTCGGTGAAAGAAGTGGTGCTGCCGTTCAACAAATTCCCGGGCGTTGACCCACTGTTAGGGCCAGAAATGCGCTCAACCGGGGAAGTGATGGGCGTAGGCCGCACCTTCGCAGAAGCGTTCGCGAAGGCGCAGCTGGGCAGTAGCTCAACCATGAGAAAATCGGGCCGTGCGCTGCTCTCCGTTCGCGAAGGCGACAAAGAGCGCGTGGTTGACCTTGCGGCCAAACTGCTGAAGCAGGGCTTTGAGCTGGACGCGACCCACGGTACGGCGATTGTGCTGGGCGAAGCGGGCATCAACCCGCGTCTGGTGAACAAGGTGCATGAAGGTCGTCCGCACATTCAGGATCGTATCAAGAATGGCGAATACACCTACATCATCAACACCACAGCAGGCCGCCAGGCGATTGAAGACTCCAAGCTGATTCGCCGCAGCGCGCTGCAGTACAAAGTGCACTACGACACCACCCTGAACGGCGGTTTCGCAACAGCCATGGCGCTGAACGCGGATGCCACCGAGAAGGTGATTTCGGTTCAGGAAATGCACGCGCAGATTAGCAAGTAATCTACGTAGGCCCGGCAAGCGGTAGCGCCGCCGGGCAAATGGCGGGTGGCGCTTCGCTTACCCGCCCTACTTTTTTTCTTTATCCATCTTCAGAACCTTCTGGTTTTTCATCCGCATTCAGTGAGTTAGCCTAAAATCATTAGGTCGATAACGAAATTCAACTGAGAGCAGGGGAAAACACCATGCAAAATAAATTACTGATCGCCACCCTTCTTGCCGCCACTGCAACGTTTACCGTCGCGGGCTGTTCCTCTAACCAGGCAGTGAAAACCACCGATGGCAAAACCATTGTCACCGACGGAAAACCACAGGTCGATGATGATACCGGTCTGGTGTCGTATAAAAATGCGGAAACGGGTCAGACCGAGCAGATCAACCGCGATCAGGTTAAATCAATGGGCGAGCTGGATAACTAATAAAAAAGCCGTGGCGTTTGCCACGGCTTTTAGTCTTTCAGGAACGATTACCAGCGGTGGTTCAGCAGGATATGACCGCCATAAGCAGCATAGCTGTTTTCACCCCACTCGCCGCTGGCACGCAGGGACAGCGTGGTGGTGTCGTTCAGGTTACCAGTGACGCCCAGTTCAAGCTGCCCACGATCTTCCGGCGTATCGTTGCTGACGGTCTCGCCATTAAACGCCAGATCGTTTTGACCCGCACCTTTCAGCCAGTTCACGGCAACGTACGGCTGCCAGGCTTTAACATCTTTCTGCTGGAAGTAGTTTGATTTGACGCCCAGACGACCAAACAGACCGTCGTTGTCCAGCGTTGTCACCCGCACGCCGTCGCGATCGGTATGATTTTCCTGATCCAGATAGCTGTAGACGATCTGGGCCTGCGGTTCGATTTTCCAGGTGCGCTCATTCTCTGAATCAACCACCCACGCATGGCCCACTTCGACGGAAGCGGCAAAACCGGTGCTGTCGTAGTCTTCATCGTTGCGATTGCTGGTCACTTTATTGTTGTACCAGCTGTAGGCGGCCCAGGTATCAACGTAGCTGCCCAGGCGCAGCTTCTGATCTTCCTGCCAGGTTGCATACAGGCCGACGTTAAAGCCGTCCACTTTGCCCTGCGCATCACGCACGTTGTGTTTTGCATCAGAGTGGGTTTTCGCCTGACCGGCCCCGAACATGCCGCCCGCACGCAGAATACCGTTGTCCATAGGCTTGCTCATAAAGTCGCTGCCTACCTGAAGCACGGTGGTGGTGGTGTCATAGCTGACTTTGTCGCCGCCTGCATTGTTTTCATGGTAGCGACCTTTGACGTACATCCAGGTGTTGAGGTCTTCTTCATTACGGAAGGTGATCTGATCGCGATCGTCACGCTTGTGCAGGAACATGCTCTGCGCGGCAAGGTAGTTGCCTAAGTAAGCGCCAACCTCCGGAGCCATGACTTCAGGACCGCTGTTGCCGCCGTTGTCAGTGTTACCGCCGTTGTCAGTGTTACCGCCGTTGTCGGTGTTGCCGCCGTTGTCGGTGTTACCGCCGTTGTCGGTGTTACCGCCGTTGTCGGTGTTACCGCCGTTGTCGGTGTTACCGCCGTTGTCGGTGTTATCACCGTTGTCGGTGTTATCGCCATCATCGGTATTATCAGACGGTTCATCGGAAGGCGTGGCCTTTGACTCCAGGTACCAGTTGCCGTTGCTGTGCTGATAGAGATTATATTCCCACGCACCGGCAACTACCGGTTTGGCAAGGGTCAACTGGGCTTCGGAGCTGCCGCCAACGCTGACAATTTCCATGCCGTTAACGGTTTGCGCGCCCAGGCCGCCAATGTTGTTCACGCTGACGTCGGACTGCCCAAAGCTGCTGCCGGTAATGGTGAGATGATCGGTTGGCGAGTTGTCTTCACCCAGGGTACTGTTCATCACGATCTGACTGCCCGCAGAGCCGGTATAGTCGCCGTTAATGGTGAAATTATTGCCAACGCTGTTATTGGCGGCGCTGAGTAACAGTGTGCCACCGTTGGTGACGTTGCCGTTGACCGTATCGATACCTGAAACGCTCAGCGTATCGTTACCCTGAATCGCATTCCATGCTGCCAGCGTACCACCCGTGAGGATGTTGATATTGTCGTTTACTTCGCCAGCAGTGGCAAACTGAGCGCCATTTTCGACAGTAATCGTCGCGTTGCTACTCTTTGTACCAAGCGTTGAACCAACTGCGACCAGCGTGGTGCCGCTATGCAGAACGGTATCACCCGTGTAGGTGTTTTTGCCGGTTAGCGTCAGGGTGTTGGAATCCACTTTTTCAACATTGCCGCTACCGGTGATGCCGGTGGCGAACGCCGTATTACTGCCCTGATTAAAAATAAGGGTGCCGTTGTTGGTCAATCCACCGCTCAGCGTCGCGGTTTTCGTACCATCACCAAGCTGGAGAGAAGCATCTTTGGCAACGAGAGTCGTACCTGCATTAGACACATTCCCCGACAGGATTAAATCACCGCTGTTAACCAGCAGCGAATTGCCAGAACCGATAATGTCGATATTCCCTGAGAGCGCCCAGCTTTCGCCGTCCATTTCTAACGAAGCAAAGCCGTCGCCTTCCGATAAGCCAACAAAATTGCTGTCTTCTGTGCCGGTTCCTGCCAGGGTTATCGTATTTCCTTTAGAGATGCTAGAAATGACGTCGCCTTTCAGTGACGAGCCTGTGTCAAGCACCAGCGTATTATTTTTGCTGCTGGCAAACGTAATCGCCGTACCGCCACCGCCAATCGAGCCCTTGTTAGTGATATCAACTTTCGCCGTATCCGTTACGTTGATGCCGTTCTGCGCGCCCTGAACGGTTCCGGTATTGGTGATTTTGGTATTACCGTCGCTCAGGTGTATACCATCATTTTCCGTGCCGGTAAGCGTGCCTTCGTTATTTATAGCCACACCGACGTGTGCACTAAGACCTGTTTTACCTTTAATAACCCCGGTAGCGCCATTCGATATATTTACCGCTGAGGAGTTCTGACTGACATAAATACCATTGTCGAAAGCGGTAATGCTTCCGTTATTGATAATATCCCCCTGCATGGATTCAATGTTAACGGCAGAGGCACCGGTAGAGGAAATCGTCGCACCTTCCTCATTATTTAAGGTAACACGTTGCGCAGAGGTATTAATGTCCAGACCTTTACCTGCGCCAGAAATATTCCCCTTGTTAGTCACGGTTGTTACGTTGAATCCTGAAACAGAAACCGCGCTCTCACTTCCCGAGGACGAGATGGTGACGTCTTTATTGATGGTGTATTCTGCTTCGGAGGAAAACTCTTGTGGGACAGAGGTGGATTGATCAATGGTTCCGGCAAGGGCCACTATCGGTGTGAATATAAACAAGGCAGGAAATATCTTTCCGAGAGTGCTTGTGGTTTTGTTTAATTTGAATTTTTTGTTGCGCATGTACACATCCATTTGAGAAGAAGTGACGCTAATTAATGATATGGAGTAACCCTTTTAGGCTGCTTACAAGAATGGGCTTACGACTAAGAGCATAAAATTATTGTTTTTTCAATGCGTTATGTATAGGTTGATTTATTAAATAATGATTTTAGAGTTTCTTAATTGATCGTTAATTAATATATTTAATCCTTAATCATTCATTTAATATATTCTCTGTAAACGGTCATTTTTCGCCTGCTATACCCGTCCGGGACAATCATTGCCCATTGTTGCGTTTTACCTTTGCAAGGCTTTTCGCCCCTTTCACCGGGCGGGTTAACTGTCTACACTCACTGCTACAAGAAGAGAAGAAGACAGGCCATTTGATGATACTCATTATTTACGCGCACCCTTATCCGCAGCACTCGCATGCGAATAAGCGGATGCTTGAGCAGGTAAGGACGCTTGATAACGTAGAGATACGTTCTCTCTATCAACTTTATCCCGATTTCAACATCGATATCGCCGCTGAACAGGAGGCGCTTTCCCGTGCCGATCTGATCGTCTGGCAGCATCCCATGCAGTGGTACAGCACGCCTCCGCTGCTGAAGCTGTGGATTGATAAGGTCTTCTCCCACGGCTGGGCGTATGGCCACAATGGTCATGCGTTAAAAGGGAAAAGCCTGATGTGGGCGGTCACCACGGGCGGAGGGGAAAGCCACTTTGATATTGGTTCCTTCCCGGGTTTTGAGGTCCTGGCACAGCCGCTGCAGGCGACCGCGCTCTACTGCGGCCTGAACTGGCTCCCGCCTTTTGCGATGCACTGCACTTTTGTCTGCGATGACGAAACGCTGCAGGCGCAGGCTCGCCATTATAAACAACGCTTACTTGAGTGGCAGGAGGCGCACCATGGATAGCCATACGCTGATACAGGCGCTGATATACCTTGGCGCAGCGGCGCTGATTGTGCCCGTGGCGGTACGCCTGGGGCTGGGCTCTGTTCTCGGCTACCTGATTGCGGGCTGCGTTATTGGACCGTGGGGCTTTCGACTGGTGACGGATGCAGAGGCGATCCTTCATTTCGCTGAAATTGGCGTTGTGCTGATGCTCTTTGTGATTGGTCTGGAGCTCGATCCGCAGCGCCTGTGGAAGCTTCGCGCCTCGGTATTTGGCGGCGGTGCGCTGCAGATGGTGGCCTGCGGCCTGCTGCTGGGTGGGTTCTGCATCCTGCTGGGCATGGACTGGAAAGTGGCAGAGCTTATCGGCATGACGCTAGCGCTCTCCTCGACCGCCATTGCCATGCAGGCCATGAACGAGCGCAATCTGACGGTCTCCCAGATGGGACGCAGCGCATTCTCGGTGCTGCTGTTCCAGGACATTGCCGCTATCCCGCTGGTGGCGATGATCCCGCTGCTGGCGGCCAGCGGTTCCTCCACGACCCTGGGGGCGTTCGCGCTGTCGGCATTAAAAGTCGTGGGAGCACTGGCGCTGGTGGTGCTGCTTGGTCGCTACGTCACCCGTCCGCTGCTGCGGTTCGTTGCCCGCTCGGGCCTTCGCGAAGTGTTCAGCGCCGTGGCGCTCTTCCTGGTGTTTGGTTTCGGTCTGCTGCTGGAGGAAGCCGGTCTTTCGATGGCGATGGGGGCCTTCCTGGCGGGCGTTCTGCTGGCGAGTTCCGAATACCGTCACGCGCTGGAAAGCGATATCGAGCCGTTCAAAGGCTTGCTGCTGGGGCTGTTTTTCATCGGCGTAGGGATGTCCGTCGACTTTGGCACGCTGGTGACGCACCCGCTGCGGATCGTCGTCCTGCTGGTCGGCTTCCTGATCATTAAAATGGCGATGCTGTGGCTGATTGCGCGTCCGCTGAAGGTGCCGAATAAGCAGCGCAGCTGGTTTGCGGTTCTGCTGGGGCAGGGGAGCGAATTTGCGTTCGTGGTCTTTGGCGCGGCGCAGATGGCAAACGTCCTCGATCCCGAGTGGGCAAAAGCGCTGACGCTGGCAGTCGCACTGTCGATGGCCGCGACGCCCGTTCTGCTGGTGGTGCTGACGCGTCTGGAAAAATCGGGTAGCGATCAGGAGCGCGAAGCCGATGAGATCGACGAGGAGCAGCCTCGCGTCATCATTGCCGGATTTGGCCGCTACGGGCAGATCGTTGGTCGTCTGTTGCTGTCCAGCGGGGTGAAAATGGTTATCCTCGATCACGACCCCGACCATGTCGATACACTGCGTAAATTTGATATGAAGGTGTTTTACGGCGATGCAACGCGCGTCGATCTATTGGAATCCGCCGGGGCGGCGAAAGCGGAGGTATTGATTAACGCGATTGACGATCCGGAGACCAGCCTGCAGATGGTGGAAATGGCGAAAGAGCATTTTCCGGATCTGACCATCATTTCCCGCGCCCGCGATGTGGATCACTATATCCGGCTGCGGCAGGCGGGGGTAGAAGCACCGGAGCGTGAAACCTTTGAAGGCGCGCTGAAGTCTGGCCGCATGGCGCTGGAAAACCTGGGGCTCGGCGCGTATGAAGCCCGCGAACGGGCGGATCTGTTCCGTCGCTTTAATACCGAAATGGTGGAAGAGATGGCGGCGATGGCGGGCAGTACGGCCACGGAGCGTGCGGCAGTGTTTAAACGCACCAGCGCCATGCTGACGGAAATCATCAATGAGGATCGCAATCACCTGTCGCTGATCCAGCGTCACGGCTGGCAGGGCACGGAAGAGGGCAAGCATACCGGCGATCCGGCTGACGAACCGGAGAGTAAACCTTCCGCGTGAAGTGGAGTTGCCAGCAATATTAAAAAATTTCTGTATCTTTACTCTGCCGCCAGTCGACGAAAGATTAAGCTTTCCGTATAGTGGCGGCAATTTTTTGCATCCGGGAAATTTTCAATGATCAGTCTGATTGCAGCGCTGGCGGTGGACCGCGTTATCGGTATGGAAAATGCCATGCCGTGGAACCTGCCTGCCGATCTCGCATGGTTTAAACGTACTACGTTAAACAAGCCGGTAGTGATGGGCCGCCTGACCTGGGAGTCGATTGGTCGTCCATTGCCGGGCCGTAAAAATATCGTTATCAGTAGCAAGCCGGGTACTGACGATCGCGTCGAATGGGTAAAATCCGTCGACGAGGCGATTGCTGCATGCGGCAATGCCGAAGAGATCATGGTGATTGGCGGCGGGCGCGTGTACGAGCAGTTCCTGCCTAAAGCGCAGAAGCTGTATCTGACCCATATTGATGCGGAAGTGGAAGGGGATACCCATTTCCCGGACTATGATCCGGACGAGTGGGAATCGGTATTCAGCGAATTCCACGATGCGGATGCACAGAACTCTCACAGCTACTGCTTCGAGATCCTGGAACGTCGTTAAGTAATTTGCCCTCTCCCGCCCGGGAGAGGGCATGATTCAGGAGGCGACGGCCTCACTTTCCCCTAAGTCCAGCTGTCGGTTGGACGGCTGAACAAAGTAAGCTTTATCTTCCCAGCGTAAACAGGTTAGCTCTCCGCCCCAGCAGCATCCGGTATCCAGACCGTAAATCCCGTCCGGCGTCCCTTTTCCTTCCAGTGCAGCCCAGTGACCAAATACCACGCTGTACTCGCTTGTCACCGGTCCCGGAATGGCAAACCACGGTTTGAGCGGAGCCGGTGCGCTTTCCGGCGTCTCTTTGGAATACATGTCCAGCTGTCCGTTCGGGAAGCAGAAACGCATGCGGGTGAAGGCGTTCGTGATAAAGCGTAGACGGGCCAGACCGCTGAGATCCTCGCTCCAGTGGTTCGGCATGTCGCCGTACATGGCATCGAGGAAGAAAGGATACGAGTCGCTTGCCAGCACTGCCTCAACGTCACGCGCACAGGTTTTCGCTGTTTCAAGATCCCATTGTGGCGTGATCCCGGCATGCGCCATGACCAGCTTTTTCTCTTCGTCGACCTGAAGCAGGGGCTGACGGCGCAGCCAGTTAATCAGATCGTCCGCGTCCGGCGCATCCAGCAGCGGAGTGAGGCGATCTTTAGGTTTATTGCGGCTGATCCCGGCGAACACTGCCAGCAGATGCAGATCGTGATTGCCCAGCACCATGCGCACGCTGTCGCCCAGTGATTTGACGAAACGTAATACCTCAAGCGAGCCGGGGCCACGTGCGACTAAATCGCCCGTCAGCCAGAGCGTGTCCTGTTCTGGCGTAAAGTCGACCTGTTTTAATAATGCGATCAGTTCATCGTAGCAACCGTGAACGTCGCCAATCAGATATGTAGACATTAGATTAATGAATAAGTGTAGTTACGGCGAGACGGAACACGGGAATGGCAACGCGGAAGCCATTGCCATCGACATCGACCATTTCATAATGGCCTTGCATGGTACCCATCGGCGTTTCAATCACCGCGCCGCTGGTGTACTGATACTCTTCGCCAGGGGCGATGTGGGGCTGTTCACCGACCACACCTTCCCCCTGAACTTCGATTTCGCGGCCATTGCCGTTGGTGATAAGCCAGTAGCGTCCGCGCAGCTGCACGGGCGTCCGCCCCAGGTTGCGAATGGTCACGGTGTAAGCAAAGACAAAACGTTCTTCGTCCGGCGAGGACTGTGATTCAACATAGACGCTTTGTACATGGACACATACGCGGGGCGAATCAATCATGGCTTAACTCTCCTTCGGCGGCGCATTTTCGCTGATGTAATTAGCCAGCTTGCAGTACTGCTCTACGGAAATGTTCTCCGCACGCATTGCCGGGTCGATCCCCAGTTCAGCTAATACCTCAACGGTGAATGAATTGCTGAGGCTGTTACGGATCGTTTTACGACGCTGGTTAAAGGCTTCAGTGGTAATACGGCTCAGTACACGCAGATCTTTAACCGGGTACGGTTTCGTTTTGTGCGGCACAAGGCGCACAACCGCTGAATCCACTTTCGGTGGTGGTGTGAACGCTGACGGCGGTACTTCGAGTACCGGGATCACGTTGCAGTAATATTGTGCCATCACGCTTAAACGACCATACGCTTTACTGTTCGGGCCTGCAACCAGACGGTTAACCACCTCTTTTTGCAACATGAAGTGCATATCGGCAATGGCATCAGTATAGCTAAAGAGGTGGAACATGAGCGGCGTGGAGATGTTATACGGCAGGTTGCCGAAAACGCGCAGCGGCTGGCCCATTTTTTCCGACAGTTCGCCGAAGTTCATGGTCATGGCGTCCTGCTGATAGATAGTCAGCTTCGGCCCGAGAAACGGGTGTGTTTGCAGGCGTGCGGCCAGATCGCGGTCCAGTTCGATGACGGTCAGTTCGTCGAGGCGTTCGCCTACCGGCTCGGTCAGTGCGGCAAGGCCCGGGCCGATTTCGACCATCGCCTGGCCTTTTTGTGGATTAATAGCCGAGACAATGCTTTCGATCACGAACTGATCGTTAAGGAAGTTTTGCCCGAAACGTTTACGGGCTAAGTGGCCCTGATGGACTCGATTAGTCATTGAGTATTAACAATCATTTTGATGGCGAGATTAAGCGCCGTAATAAAACTGCCGACATCCGCTTTCCCCTGGCCTGCCAGATCCAGCGCAGTACCGTGGTCAACGGACGTTCGAATAAAAGGTAAACCGAGGGTGATATTCACCCCGCGGCCAAAGCCCTGGTATTTTAGCACGGGCAGGCCCTGATCGTGGTACATCGCGAGCACGGCGTCGGCATTATCCAGGTATTTCGGCTGGAAAAGGGTATCAGCAGGCAGCGGACCGCTGAGGTTCATTCCCTTCGCCCGCATTTCGTTGAGTACCGGAATGATGGTGTCGATCTCTTCGGTGCCCATGTGCCCGCCTTCGCCCGCGTGCGGATTCAGGCCACAAACCAGCACATGCGGCTGCGGGATCCCAAATTTTGTCTGCAGATCGTGATGCAAAATCCCGATGATCTCGCGCAGGAGATCGGGGGTGATCGCATCCGGAATCGCTTTGATCGGCAGATGGGTGGTCACCAGGGCAACGCGCATCGCTTCGGTCGCCAGCATCATCACCACTTTCGGACTCTGCGATCGCTCTTCGAAGAACTCCGTATGCCCGGTAAACGGTATGCCCGCTTCGTTGATCACGCCTTTGTGGACGGGGCCGGTAATCAGGGCGGCAAATTCGCCCTTCAGGCAACCGTCGCAGGCGCGCGCAAGGGTTTCAACCACATAGTGGCCGTTTTCCGTGCTGAGCTGGCCAGGAATGACCGGCGTACGAAGGGGAACAGAGAGAAGGGTGAGGGTACCGGCTTGCTGCGGTGCAGGCTGTTGACCTTCAACGTAAGGGATGAGCGTTAAAGGCAGACCGAGCAGCGTTGCCCGGTCCTGTAACAGTGTTGCATCCGCGCAGACAACCAGTTCTACTGGCCAGCTGCGCTGGGCGAGCTTGACAACGAGGTCAGGCCCAATACCGGCGGGTTCGCCGGGCGTGATAACAACACGATGCTGTTTCATTAGTTGCTCAGCACTTTCACGTAAGCACTGGCGCGTTGTTCCTGCATCCAGGTGGCTGCTTCTTCAGAGAACTTACGGTTAAACAGCATACGGTAGGCTCTGTCTTTCTGCGCCGCATCCGTTTTATCAACGTTACGGGTGTCCATCAGCTCGATCAGATGCCAGCCAAACGAAGAGTGGACCGGCGCGCTAATCTGGCCTTTGTTCAGCTTCATGAGCGCGTCACGGAAGGCAGGATCGTAAATATCCGCTGCCGCCCAGCCCAGATCGCCGCCCTGGTTAGCAGAGCCAGGATCCTGAGAGAACTCTTTTGCTGCTTTCGCAAACGAGGTTTTACCGCTCTTAATGTCTGCTGCAATCTGTTCCAGCTTCGCACGCGCCTGATCGTCAGTCATGATTGGTGACGGTTTCAGAAGAATATGACGAGCGTGAACTTCGGTAACGGAGATATTTTGGCTCTGGCCGCGCAGATCGTTCACTTTCAGAATGTGGAAGCCCACGCCTGAACGGATTGGACCGACGATATCCCCTTTCTTCGCCGTGCTCAGGGCCTGGGCAAAGATGGATGGCAGCTCCTGAATACGTCCCCAGCCCATCTGGCCGCCTTTCAGCGCCTGCTGGTCTGCGGAGTAGGTGATGGCCAGCTTGCCAAAGTCACCGCCGTTACGCGCCTGTTCGACAATTGAACGCGCCTGACTTTCTGCTTCCGCAGCCTGATCGGACGTTGGGTTCTCTGGCAGTGGGATCAGAATGTGGCTCAGATTCAGCTCCGTGCTCGCATCGTTCTGGTTACCCACCTGTTTTGCCAGCGCGTCCACTTCCTGAGGCAGGATAGTGACGCGGCGACGCACTTCATTGTTACGCACTTCCGAAATCAGCATCTCTTTACGGATCTGATTACGGTAGGTGGCGTAGCTGATGCCGTCATAGGCCAGACGGCTGCGCATCTGGTCTAAAGACATGTTGTTTTGTTTCGCGATGTTAGCGATCGCCTGATCGAGCTGCTCGTCAGTGACCTTCACACCCATTTTCTGCCCCATCTGCAGAACGATCTGATCCATGATCAGACGCTCCAGGATCTGGTGGCGCAGCGTGGCGTCATCCGGAAGCTGCTGACCCGCTTCGCCCGAATTGAGCTTCACCGATTTCATCAGACCGTCAACGTCACTTTCAAGCACGACGCCGTTGTTAACCACCGCGGCGACTTTATCAACAACCTGGGGGGCCGCGAAGCTGGTATTCGCAACCATAGCGACACCGAGCAGCAGCGTTTTCCAGTTCTTCATACTTTTTCCATTTCAATTAACCGCAAAGCGGATTACGTTGCAAATCAAGCACATTACAAGGAACTGCGGTAAGGCAGAATATTCGAGCGCAGCATTTTCTGCGTACCCAGACCGTAGTTGGAACTCAGGCCGCGTAACTCGAAGTTAAAGCCAATCACGTTATCGTATTTGCTTTGATTGTTTTCCCAGCCGTTAAGCTTACGTTCGTAACCGACACGCAGCGCGTAGCAGCAGGAGTTATATTGCAGCCCCACCATCTGGTCAGCAGCTTTATTCGCGTTAGTGTCAAAGTAGTAAGCGCCTACGATTGACCAACGGTCGGCGATGGGCCAACTCGCTGCGCCACCCACCTGCGAAATACCGTCTTTATACTGCTCAGCAGTACCATAGTTTGGTAATGTCGCCTGAATATATTCCGGACTGGCATAACGATAGGTCAACTGCACCATACGATCTTCATCCCGGCGATATTCAATAGCCGCAGTACTGTTGGCAATATTGTCGAGACGGGTGTCGTACTGAACGCCACCACGCAGGCCCCAACGATCGGTCATACGCCAGTAGGTGTCGCCAGCCCAAATTAGCGAACCCGTCTTATTATCTTGCTCCCACTTAATGTTGTCATCGCCCGTACGAGACTCGGTGAAATAATAGATTTGACCAACAGAAACGTTAAAACGTTCAACGGCAGCGTCATCATAAACGCGCGATGTGACCCCGGTCGTCAACTGGTTAGCAGATGCAATACGGTCCAGACCACCATACGTACGGTCGCGGAACAGACCGCTGTAGTCCGATTGCAATAAGGAGGAGTCGTAGTTATTGATGTTGCTCTGGTCGCGATAAGGCACGTACAGGTATTGCATACGTGGCTCCAGCGTCTGGGTATAGCCATCCGCCAGAAGACCCATATTGCGTTCGAATATCAGCTTACCGTCCATTTTGAACTGCGGAAGCGTACGGTTTACGGATTCCTCAAGATGGGCGTTGTTGCTGGTGTTGTAATCATCAATGTTTTTCTGCTGATAGTGTGTCGCCATCAGCTTAGCTTCCGTGTTCAGACTTGCCCAGTCATTGGACCATGGAAGGTTGATGACAGGCTCCAGGTGAACACGGGTGGCTTCCGGCATATTGGAATTGGTGTTTACAAAATGCACCGCCTGACCATAAATACGGGTATCAAATGGCCCCACGTCATTCTGGTACCAGTTAACGTCCAGCTGCGGCTCGGCACCATAAGTACTCGCCGTCTGGCTTGAGAACACCTGGAACTGTTTATTGGTTACCGTCGCATCGAAGTTCTGCACCGCATAGCCAACGCTGAAGATCTGTGTGGCATAACCGTCGGTACTCGAACCGTATTTTGACGAAAAATCGTTGAAGTAGTTCGGGTCGCTGACCTTGGTGTAGTTGACGTTGAAACGCCAGACCTGATCCATCACCCCGGAATGCTGCCAGAAATACATCCAGCGGTGTTTATCGCCTTCAGTCGGATGCTCGTCCTGGAATACTTTATCCGACGGCAGATAATCCAGCTCCATCAGACCCGCACCGGCGTGGGTTAGATAGCGGAATTCGTTCTCCCACATGACGTTGCCGCGCTTGTGGATATAGTGCGGCGTGATCGTCGCATCCATGTTGGGCGCGATATTCCAGTAATACGGCAGGTAGAACTCAAAGTAGTTCGTGGTGCTGTATTTGGCATTTGGGATCAGGAAACCGGAGCGACGTTTGTCACCCACGGGAAGCTGCAAATAAGGGCTGTAGAATATGGGGACCGGACCCACTTTGAAGCGGGCATTCCAGATCTCAGCGACCTGCTCTTCGCGGTCATGGATCACTTCGCTCCCGACCACGCTCCAGGTATTTGAACCCGGCAGACACGACGTGAACGTGCCATTTTCCAGGATGGTATAGCGGTTTTCTCCGCGCTGTTTCATCAGGTCTGCGTCACCGCGCCCCTGGCGACCCACCATCTGGTAATCACCTTTCCAGACGTTAGTGTCTTTCGTATTCAGGTTTGACCAGGCTTTCGGACCTTTCAGGATGACCTGATTGTCGTCATAGTGCACATTACCCAGCGCATCCACCGTGCGTACCGGTTCGGCCGCGCCTTCCGGCTGCTTCTGGTGCAGCTGCACTTCATCTGCCTGCAGGCGGCTATTGCCCTGATTAATATCGACATTGCCTGTAAACGTGGCATTGTCAGGGTAAGTCCCTTTTGAACTGTCGGCAGTAATGGTTACCGGCAAGCTATTGGTATCGCCACTCACCAGTGGGCGATTATAACTTGGGACGCCAAGCATACACTGCGAGGCGAGATCGGCCGCCAGCCCCTGTTGACTGTACAGGGCGGTGCCAATCATTGTGGCCAGGAGGGTGGGGATACGTTTTTTCATACGTTGTATTTTATTGTTCCGTCATCAGTGGCTACGGCTTACAAACGCTCAGAGACTATCTTACTCATCTGCGCAGTACCAGCGTTAATCCTGCCCGTTTGCGTGCCAGAGTGTTAGGCTCGCTATCGAATGACGAGTATGATAAAGCAAATTATAGGCGATGTCCTTCAATTGACCGTGACTTGAACACAGTGATGATGACGTTGCGTCGGCCAGGAATATGACTATCCGGGGAGTATATGCAGTATTGGGGTAAAATAATCGGCGTTGCGTTCGCCATCATCATGGGTGCCGGGTTCTGGGGAATAGTGCTGGGGCTTATTATTGGCCATATGTTTGATAAGGCGCGCAGCCGCAAAATGGCCTGGTTTGCCAATCAGCGCGAGCGTCAGTCACTCTTTTTCTCCACCACCTTTGAGGTGATGGGGCATTTAACCAAATCCAAAGGCCGCGTTACGGAAGCCGATATTCAGATTGCCAGCGTCTTTATGGACCGCATGAATCTGCACGGTGACTCCCGCCTGGAGGCGCAAAATGCGTTTCGCATCGGGAAATCCGATAACTATCCGCTCCGCGAAAAAATGCGTCAGTTCCGCAGCATCTGCTTCGGCCGTTTTGATTTAATTCGGATGTTTCTGGAAATTCAGATCCAGGCGGCCTTCGCCGACGGCTCGCTTCACCCTAACGAGCGCGATGTTTTATACGTGATTGCGGAAGAGCTGGGCATCTCCCGTATGCAGTTCGACCAGTTCCTGCGCATGATGCAGGGCGGGGCGCAGTTTGGCGGCGGCTATCATCAGCAGTCGTCTGGCGGTGCCTGGCAGCAGGCGCAGCGTGGTCCGACGCTGGAAGATGCCTGTAACGTACTTGGCGTAAAGCCTTCTGACGATCAGACCACGATCAAACGTGCCTATCGTAAGCTGATGAGCGAGCACCATCCGGACAAGCTGGTCGCGAAAGGCTTACCGCCGGAAATGATGGAGATGGCGAAGCAAAAGGCGCAGGAAATTCAGAAAGCGTACGAACTGATTAAAGAGAAGAAAGGCTTTAAATAAAAAAAGCCCGACGGTGTCGGGCTTTTTTTTAGAAGTCCACCGGAGCTTTAAACGTCATCGCATTACCGAAGGCAGGATGGGTGATGGTGAGCGTCTGCGCGTGCAGCTGCAGACGTGGCGCTAAGGCCAGCGCTTCAGGCGGCGCGTAAAACCGGTCACCCAGAATCGGATGACCCAGGGCAAGCATATGGACACGCAGCTGGTGTGAGCGTCCGGTAATCGGTTTAAGCAGGACGCGCGCGGTATTATCCGGCGCGTACTCCAGCACTTCATACTCGGTCTGCGCGGCCTTGCCGGTTTCGTAGCACACCTTCTGCTTTGGCCGGTTCGGCCAGTCGCAGATCAGCGGTAAATCCACCAGCCCTTCCGCCTGCGCGGGGTGACCCCAGACACGGGCGACATACTGCTTTTTCGGCTCGCGCTCGCGGAACTGGCGCTTCAGCTCGCGTTCCGCCGCCTTATTCAGCGCCACCACAATCACGCCGCTGGTGGCCATGTCCAGGCGATGGACAGACTCCGCCTGAGGATAATCGCGCTGAATGCGCGTCATCACGCTGTCTTTGTGCTCATCCAGACGCCCCGGCACGGACAACAGCCCGCTGGGCTTGTTAACCACCATAATGTGTTCATCCTGATACAGAATGACCAGCCAGGGATCCTGCGGCGGATTGTACGGCTCCATCACCATCTTGCGCTCCGGTTACTGATGCGTCACAACGATAAGACGCAGGGCATCCAGACGCCAGCTAGCCTGGTTGAGGCTTTCCAGCACCTGCTGACGGTTGCTTTCAATCGCCGCCAGCTCGTCGTCACGGATGTTAGGGTTCACGGCCTTCAACGCTTCCAGACGCGACAGCTCCGCAGACAGTTTCTCGTCGGCTTCCGCGCGTGCGGCATCGATCAGCGCTCTGGCCGCTTTCTCAATCTGGGTTTCGCCCTGCTGCAGAATAGCGTGCACGTCCTGCTGGACCGCATTAACCAGCTTGCTGCCGGTATGGCGGTTCACCGCGCTCAGCTGTCGGTTGAAGCTTTCGAACTCGACCTGTCCGGCCAGGTTGGTGCCGTTTTTATCCAGCAGCAGACGGACCGGCGTCGGCGGCAGGAAACGGGTGAGCTGCAGCTGCTTCGGCGCCTGCGCTTCCACAACGTAAATCAGCTCCAGCAGCAGCGTCCCCACCGGCAGCGCCTTGTTTTTTAACAGGGAGATCGTGCTGCTGCCGGTATCACCGGAGAGGATCAGATCCAGCCCGTTGCGGATCAGCGGGTGTTCCCAGGTGATGAACTGGGCATCTTCACGGGACAGCGCCACGTCACGCTCGAAGGTGATGGTACAGCCATCTTCCGGCAGGCCCGGGAAATCCGGTACCAGCATGTGATCGGACGGGGTCAGGACTATCAGGTTCTCACCACGATCGTCCTGGTTGATGCCGACGATATCGAACAGGTTCATTGAGAAGCTAATCAGGCTGGTGTCGTCATCCTGCTCTTCGATGCTCTCTGCCAGCGCCTGCGCTTTCTCGCCACCGTTGGAATGGATCTCCAGCAGGCGATCGCGACCCTGTTCCAGCTGCGCTTTCAGCGCGTCGTGCTTCTCGCGGCAGGACTTAATCAGATCGTCAAAGCCGTCGGTATTTTCCGGCGCGGCCAGGTAGCCGATCAGATCGCCATGCACCTGATCGTAAATGGTGCGGCCCGTCGGGCAGGTATGTTCAAACGCATCCAGACCTTCGTGGAACCAGCGCACCAGCACGGACTGGGCCGTTTTTTCCAGATACGGCACGTGGATCTGAATATCATGGGCCTGACCGATACGGTCCAGACGGCCGATACGCTGCTCGAGCAGATCCGGGTTGAACGGCAGATCGAACATCACCAGGTTGCTGGCGAACTGGAAGTTACGGCCTTCGGAGCCGATTTCCGAGCACAGCAGAACCTGCGCGCCGCTGTCCTCTTCGCCAAACCACGCCGCGGCACGGTCGCGTTCAACGATGGACATGCCTTCGTGGAACACGGCGGCACGAATACCTTCACGCTCGCGCAGAACCTGCTCCAGCTGCAGGGCGGTAGCCGCCTTGGCGCAGATCACCAGCACTTTCTGGGAGCGGTGTGCAGTCAGGTAGCCCATCAGCCACTCCACGCGCGGATCGAAGTTCCACCAGGTGCCGGTATCGCCTTCGAACTCCTGGTAGATTTGCTCCGGATAAAGCATGTCGCGGGCGCGCTCTTCCTGCGTTTTGCGCGCGCCCATAATGCCGGAGACTTTAATCGCCGTCTGATACTGCGTCGGCAGCGGCAGTTTGATGGTGTGCAACTCGCGTTTCGGGAACCCTTTCACGCCGTTACGGGTGTTACGGAACAGCACGCGGCTGGTGCCGTGGCGATCCATCAACATGTCGATCAGCTCTTTGCGCGCGGATTCCGCGTTGTCGCTCTCGCTGTTCGCGGCCTGCAAAAGCGGCTCGATGTCCTGCTCGCCGATCAGATCGCTCAGGGTGTTGAGTTCGTCATTAGAAAGACGCTTGCCCGCCAGCAGCAGGGCGACGGCATCTGCCACCGGACGGTAGTTATTTTGTTCTTCCACAAACTGCTCAAAATCGTGGAAACGGTTTGGATCGAGCAGGCGCAGACGGGCGAAGTGGCTTTCGAGACCCAGCTGTTCCGGCGTTGCGGTCAGCAGCAGGACGCCAGGCACGCGTTCGGCAAGCTGCTCGATAGCCATATATTCGCGGCTCGGCGCATCTTCGCTCCAGACCAGGTGGTGCGCTTCGTCGACCACCATCAGGTCCCACTCGGCATCGCACAGATGCTCAAGACGCTGCTTGCTGCGGCGCACGAAGTCCAGGGAGCAAATCACCAGCTGTTCGGTTTCAAACGGGTTGTCCGCATCGTGCTGCGCTTCGGCGTAGCGTTCGTCGTCGAACAAAGAGAAACGCAGGTTGAAGCGGCGCAGCATCTCAACCAGCCACTGGTGCTGTAAGGTTTCTGGCACCACGATCAGCACGCGCTCGGCGGCGCCGGAAAGCAGCTGTTGATGCAGGATCATACCCGCTTCAATGGTTTTACCGAGGCCCACTTCATCTGCCAGCAGCACGCGTGGCGCGTGGCGACGGCCCACGTCATGGGCGATGTTCAGCTGGTGGGGGATCAGGCTGGTGCGCTGGCCGCGCAGGCCGCTCCACGGCATGCGGTACTGTTCACTCTGGAACTTACGCGCGCGATAGCGCAGCGAGAAGCGATCCATACGGTCGATTTGCCCGGCAAACAGGCGGTCCTGTGGCTTGCTGAACACCAGCTTGCTGTCGAGCAGCACTTCGCGCAGGATGACATTGGCCTCGTCGGTGTCCAGGCGAGTGCCGATGTAGGCGAGCAGTCCATTCTCTTCTTTTACGTCTTCAATCTTGAGCTGCCAGCCGTCATGGCTGGTCACGGTGTCACCCGGATTAAACATCACGCGGGTTACAGGGGAGTCATTGCGAGCGTACAGGCGGTTTTCACCAGTGGCAGGGAAGAGGAGGGTAACCATGCGCGCATCAACGGCAACGACGGTTCCTAATCCAAGTTCGCTTTCTGTATCGCTGATCCAGCGTTGACCAAGTGTAAAAGGCATAGTTGTTCGGCTCTAATCTTTAATTGCAGGCAATAGTTCGACCACCGTCAAAAAAGACGGTCATCGAAAAATGGGTCCGGGAATGGAAAGGGCGCTATGGTACTGGATGGCAGCCATTTCGTCACGTGTCAAAATAGGCCAAGTTGCCCTGTAACCAGTGTAGCAAAGTCGTCGTCGATGAAGGGCAAAATTCCGTCGGCAACCGGCTGAAGCTGACGCGTCAGATAGTGTTCGTAATCCAGAGGCGAGTGCTGATAATCCAACGGTTCCGGACCGTTTATCGTCCAGACGTATTTGATGGTGCCCCGGTTCTGATACTGCGGCGCGCGGCCGCGGCGGACGTTTTCGTCGTCCGCAAGGCGCGCGGCGCGCACGTGCGGAGGAACGTTGCGCTGGTACTCCGCGAGCGGGCGGCGCAGGCGTTTGCGGTACACCAGCTGCGCGTCAAGCTCGCCCGCCATCAGGCTGGCTATCGTCTCGCGCACGTAGTCCTGATACGGTTCATTGCGAAACACCCGCAGATAGAGCGTTTGCTGGAACTGTTGCGCCAGCGGCGTCCAGTCGGTACGGACCGTCTCGAGCCCTTTAAAAACCATCCGCTGCGCGTCGCCGTCCTGAATCAGCCCGGCGTAGCGCTTCTTGCTGCCCTGATCGGTACCGCGAATGGTGGGCATTAAAAAGCGGGCGAAATGGGTTTCAAATTCCAGCTCCAGCGCGCTGGTTAACCGCGCTTTCTGCAGATGTTCCTGCCACCAGTCGTTCACGAAGGCGACCAGCGCTTTGCCGATTTGCGCGGCGTCTTCTTCTGAATGCGCGCCCTTAAGCCACACAAAGGTGGAGTCGGTGTCACCGTAGATGACGTCATAGCCCCGGGACTCAATCAGCGCTTTGGTCTGACGCATGATCTCGTGCCCGCGCATGGTGATCGACGATGCCAGACGCGGGTCGAAGAAGCGGCAGGCGCTGGTACCCAGCACGCCGTAGAAGGCGTTCATGATAATTTTCAGCGCCTGAGAAAGGGGCTTGTTGCCGTGGCGCTTGGCCTCATCGCGGCCGTGCCAGATGTTTCCCACGATGTCGGGCAGGCAGTGTTTTTCCCGAGAGAAGCGTGCGCCGAGGAAGCCTTCGGTGCTGTGTTCATCATCCGGCTGGGTCAGGCCCTCAACCAGCCCGACGGGATCGATCAGGAAGGTGCGGATTATCGACGGGTAGAGGCTTTTGTAGTCCAGCACCAGAACGGAATCATACAATCCTGGCCGGGAATCCATGACGTAGCCGCCGGGGCTGGCCTGCGGCGGCACCTCCCCGAGGTTAGGGGCGACATATCCTGCCCGGTGCATTCGGGGAAAGTAGAGATGGCTAAAGGCGGCAACCGATCCACCATGCCTGTCGACCGCAAGGCCGTTCACCGTCGCGCGCTCCAGCAGGAAGGGCATAATTTCGGTTTTGTGGAAAATCTGCGTGACCAGCTCGCAATCTTTCAGGTTATAGGTGGCGAGCGCGGGCTTGTCTTCGTTAAAGCGCCGGTCGATCTCGTCCATTCTGTCCCAGGGGTTGTCGATGGATTTGCCTTCGCCAAGCAGCTCCTGCGCCACCGCTTCGAGAGAGAAGGAAGAGAAGTTCCAGAAGGCGGACTTGAGCGCCTCGATGCCGTCGATAATCAGGCGACCGTTCGCCTGTGCGAAGAAAACGCCGTTCTTAAAACCGTGCTCGCGCCACTCCAGCTCGCTGTTGCCGCGCCCGAGCATCAGCGGGATGCGGTAACGCTCGGCGTGTTTTTGCAGCACGTGCAGGTCGAACTGCACCACGTTCCAGCCGATCAGAACGTCGGGATCGTAGTCGGCAAACCACTGGTTAAGCTTCTCCAGCAACTGCGGGCGGCTGTTGACGTACTCAAGCCGGAAATCCAGCGCAGAGGCATCACCATTTGGCGGCCCGAGCATATAGACAACCCGATCGCCGCAGCCTTCAAGTCCTATGCAGTACAGTTCGCCGTGGCGGGTGGTTTCGATATCCAGGGAGACCCACTTCAGCGGAGGGCGGTAGTGCGGGTTCGGCTTCAGCCGCGCGTTAACGAGACTGCCGTTGTGCGCGGTGCCGTCGACCCAGACGGGCGCGGTAATAAACCGCTCCATCAGAAAGCGCTCCGGTGGGCGGATGTCGGCTTCGTAGAGCGTTACGCCCGCTTCGCGAAGCAGTTTTTCATAGCGCATCAGCTGACGATGGGCGCGACAGTAGAGGCCATAAACCGGTTGACGGTGGAAATCTTTCAGTTCAAGCGGGGTAATGCGCCAGCCGTTTTCACCGCGCAGCAGCTGTTTCACTTTTTCGACGTGCGCTTCTGGAATAAACGCCACGGATTCCTGCGGCGGCAGCGTCACCTGCAGCGGGCCGTTGTCCGTTGCCAGCCAGAATTCAACCTCGGTGCCCTGAGGCGTATCCCGCCAGTGTCGGGTCAGTAAAAAGCCTTCTTGCGCCTGCGCCACGCCGTTATCCCAGAAAACAAAACCAGGCCTGATTATAGCCTGGTTGAGGTAGGTTTGCTGGGGTTTTATACAGTGCCTGTTTCGCCGAATGGCGCTGCGCTTATCCGGCCTGCAGGTTCCGTAGACCCGGTAAGCGTAGCGCCACCGGAAAGGGTTTACTGCCCGTAGTAGGCCTTCGCACCGTGCTTGCGCAGGTAATGCTTATCCAGCAGGGTTTGCTGCATATCCGGCAGCTGCGGCGCCAGCTGGCGACAGAAGATCCCCATATAGGCGATCTCTTCGAGCACGATGGCATTATGCACCGCGTCCTCCGCGTTTTTCCCCCAGGCAAACGGGCCGTGGGAGTGCACCAGCACGCCGGGCATTTGCGCCGCGTCGATTCCCTGTTTTTCGAAGGTCTCAACGATCACGTTACCGGTTTCCCACTCGTACTCGCCGTTGATCTCCGCATCGGTCATCAAACGCGTGCAGGGAATGGTGCCGTAAAAGTAGTCCGCGTGGGTGGTGCCGGTCGCCGGGATGGACTGGCCCGCCTGCGCCCAGATGGTGGCATGCCGCGAATGGGTATGCACGATACCGCCGATGGTTGGGAAAGATCGATATAGCAGGCGGTGAGTGGGCGTATCGGATGACGGCTTTTTGTTGCCTTCCACCACTTCACCCGTTTCGATGCTGACAACGACCATATCGTCCGCCGTCATCACCGCGTAATCGACGCCGGAAGGCTTGATCACGAACACGCCTTTATCGCGGTCAACGGCGCTCACGTTGCCCCAGGTAAGGGTGACCAGATTATGTTTCGGCAGCGCCAGGTTGGCTTCAAGTACCTGCCGTTTGAGCTCTTCTAACATTGTTGTCTCCAGTGCCGGATGGCGTTTCGCTTATCCGGCCTACAGGATCGTAGGCCCGGTAAACGCAGCGCCACCGGGCATTCCGTGCTTTAGCGTTTTGAACCGTAATAGACTTCGTTCCAGCGCAGCGCGTCCTTGAAGGCGGGCAGGCGGGTATCGTTATCAATGACGGTCAGTTCGATATCGTGCAGCTCGGCGAACTGACGCATGTCGTTCAGATCCAGCGCGTGGCTGAAGACGGTATGGTGCGCGCCACCGGCCAGGATCCAGGCTTCTGACGCGGTTGGCAGATCCGGCTGTGCTTTCCACAGGGCGTTGGCGACCGGCAGTTTCGGCAGAGAATGTGGCGTTTCAACCGCATCGACGCAGTTCACCAGCAAGCGGAAACGATCGCCCAGATCGATCAGGCTGGCGTTGATGGCCGGGCCCGTGCGGGTGTTGAAGATCAGACGCGCCGGATCGGCTTTACCGCCGATGCCGAGGTACTGCACGTCGAGGATCGGTTTTTCCTCTACCGCGATGGAAGGACACACTTCCAGCATGTGAGAGCCGAGCACCAGGTCATTGCCGTTCTCGAAGTGGTAGGTGTAGTCCTCCATAAAGGAGGTGCCGCCCTGCAGACCGGTCGACATCACCTTCATGATGCGAAGCAGAGCGGCAGTTTTCCAGTCGCCTTCGCCGGCAAAGCCGTAGCCCTGCTGCATCAGACGTTGTACTGCCAGACCCGGCAGCTGTTTCAGACCGTGGAGATCTTCAAAAGTGGTGGTAAAGGCGTGGAAACCGCCCTGTTGCAGGAAGCGCTTCATGCCCAGTTCGATGCGCGCCGCATCCAGCACGTTCTGACGCTTGTCGCCGTTGATCTGTGCCGCAGGCGTCAGGCGGTAGCTGCTTTCGTACTCGTCCACCAGCGCGCTTACGTCGCCATCGCTGATGTCATTCACCACCTGCACCAGGTCGCCCACGGCCCAGGTATTCACGGAAAAGCCGAACTTGATCTGCGCGGCCACTTTGTCACCGTCGGTGACCGCCACTTCACGCATGTTGTCGCCGAAACGCACCACTTTCAGGTGGCGGGTATCCTGCTTAGAAACCGCCTGGCGCATCCAGGATCCGATACGCTGTTGTGCCTTACCATCCTGCCAGTGGCCGGTGACCACCGCGTGCTGCTGACGCATACGCGCGCCGATGAAGCCGAACTCGCGGCCGCCGTGTGCGGTCTGGTTCAGGTTCATAAAGTCCATGTCGATGCTGTCCCATGGCAGGGAGGCGTTGAACTGGGTATGGAACTGCAGCAGCGGTTTGCTGAGGATAGACAGGCCGTTGATCCACATTTTTGCCGGTGAGAAGGTGTGCAGCCACACCACCAGACCGGCGCATTTATCGTCGTAGTTCGCGTCGCGGCAGATATGGGTAATCTCATCCGGCGTTGTGCCCAGCGGTTTCAGCACCAGCTTGCACGGCAGTTTGGCTTCCGCGTTCAGCGCGTTAACGACGTGCTCCGCGTGTTTCGTTACCTGCTGCAGCGCTTCCGGTCCGTACAGATGCTGGCTGCCAATCACAAACCACACTTCATAGTTATTAAAAATGGTCATCATCGTGTCCTTAATGGGTCAGGGTTGCCGTAGTGTCCGCGGTGCTTTTGGCCGGGGCGGCGACAGGGAGATAGTGAAGTTCGGCGCTTTTTGCCCACTGCTGGTAGCGCTGATAAAGCTGTTCAAAGCGTTGTGCCTGCTGAGCACGCGGCTGAAGGGTGTTTTCGACGGCGCTCGCCATGTGCTGCTGCGCGGTGGGGATATCCGCATGGACGCCCGCGGCGACGGCGGCGAAAATCGCCGCGCCCAGCGCGCAGCACTGATCGGACGCCACAATCTGCAGCGGACGGTTCAGCACGTCGCAGCAGGCCTGCATGATCACCGGGTTTTTACGGGCGATGCCGCCCAGCGCCATCACGTTATTCACGTCGATGCCCTGCTCGGTGAAGCACTCCATAATCGCGCGGGCGCCGAAGGCCGTTGCGGCAATCAGGCCGCCGAACAGCGCAGGCGCGTCGGTTGCCAGGTTGAGATCGGTAATCACCCCTTTCAGGCGCTGGTTGGCAAACGGTGTGCGACGACCGTTAAACCAGTCCAGCACCACCGGGAGGTGGTCGAGAGAGGGATTTTTGGCCCAGGCGTCGGTAAGCTGCGGCAGAAGCTGCTTTTTGCTCTCGGCTATCTGGGTTTTCAGTTCAGGATGCGCCGCCGCCAGCCGATCCAGCGGCCAGCCCAGCACGCGACCAAACCAGGCGTAGATATCGCCAAACGCGGACTGACCGGCTTCGAGGCCGATGAAGTCCGGTACCACGCTGCCGTCAACCTGGCCACAGATGCCTTTTACCGCGCGGTCGCCGACGGTGGCTTTATCCGCCGTCAGGATGTCGCAGGTGGAGGTGCCGATGACTTTGACCAGCGTGTTTGGCTGTGCGCCCGCGCCCACGGCGCCCATATGGCAGTCAAACGCGCCGCCGGAGATCGCCACGTTTTGCGGCAGGCCGAGGCGCGTCGCCCACTCCTCACAGAGGGTGCCGACGGGAATATCGGCGGTAAAGGTGTCGGTAAACAGCGGGTATGTCAGGCTCTTGTTGATGATCGGGTCGAGTTCATCGAAGAAGGCTGCCGGAGGCAGGCCGCCCCAGCTTTCATGCCACAGGGATTTATGCCCGGCGCTGCAGCGACCGCGGCGGATATCCTGTGGACGCGTGGTGCCGGAGAGCAGGGCAGGCACCCAGTCGCACAGTTCAACCCATGACGCTGCAGCCTGCGCAACGGTTGCGTCGGCACGGGTGACGTGCAGGATCTTGGCCCAGAACCATTCGCTGGAGTAAATACCGCCGATGTAGCGCGAGTAGTCCGTTTTGCCCGGCTGATGGCACAGGCGGGTGATGGCTTCGGCCTCTTCCACGGCGGTATGGTCTTTCCACAGCACGAACATGGCGTTCGGGTTGTCGGCAAACTCAGGACGCAGCGCCAGCACGCGGCCATCGGCATCCACAGGGGCAGGCGTGGAGCCGGTACTGTCGACGCCAATCCCAACAATATCCGCCCGCTGGGCGTCGGTCAGTTCGGCCAGAACGGTTTTAATGGCCGCTTCCATCGACTCAATGTAGTCACGCGGGTGATGCCGAAACTGGTTGTTCGGCGCATCGCAGTAGCGCCCCTCTTGCCAGCGCGGGTACCACTCAACGCTGGTTGCTATCTCCTGGCCGGACGTACAGTCCACTGCCAGCGCGCGAACCGAATCGCTGCCAAAATCGAGGCCAATCGCAATTGCCATGGTGTTGCTCCATCGAAAAAAGAGGTATGGAAGAACATTAGAGACTGGGGACAAAAGTCGTCAGGCAGGATCCGCTAATCTTATGGACTAAATTGCTGTTACAACGGAAAGTGTGACGCCGTGCAAATATTCAATGTGGACATTTCTGCCGCAGTTATAGACACTTTTGTTACTGCTTATCTGCCTGCTCAGGCGGAGAAATCAGGGGGAAAGGCTGAAACATGGCGGACGTAAAAGCGGCGTGATGCTTTTTGGATCTTTTCGCGGGCCATTTTTAAGCTGCTTTTAATGATATGGACAATTGGTTTCCTTGATGACCCTTGGGAGAACTGAATCTATGGCCGAAACGCAAAACGATCCACTGCTGCCGGGATACTCGTTTAACGCGCACCTTGTGGCGGGACTGACTCCTATCGAGGCTGAAGGATATCTCGACTTTTACGTCGATCGACCGCTTGGGATGAAAGGATATATCCTCAACCTGACCGTGCGAGGGGAAGGGATCATCAAAAACGGTGACCAGCAGTTTGTCTGCCGCCCGGGGGATATCCTGCTGTTCCCGCCGGGGGAGATCCACCATTATGGCCGTCATCCGGATGCCAAAGAGTGGTATCACCAGTGGGTCTATTTCCGTCCGCGCGCCTACTGGCAGGAGTGGCTTTCCTGGCCGGCTATTTTTGCGCACACCGGTTTTTATCGTCCGGATGAGGTGCATCTGGCGCAGTTTCGCGAGCTTTTTGCGCAGATTATCGAGGCGGGACAGGCCGGTGGGCGCTACGCTGAACTGCTGGCGATTAACCTGCTTGAGCAGCTGCTGCTGCGACGGATGGAGGCGATTAACGCGTCGCTTAACCCGCCGCTGGATAACCGCGTGCGCGACGCCTGCCAGTACATCAGCGACCACCTGGCCGATAGCCAGTTTGATATCGCCAGCGTTGCCCAGCACGTCTGCCTGTCGCCGTCGCGTCTGTCGCATCTGTTCCGCCAGCAGCTGGGCGTCAGCGTGTTGAGCTGGCGCGAGGACCAGCGCATCAGCCAGGCGAAGCTGCTGCTCAGCACCACCCGAATGCCCATCGCCACCGTGGGGCGCAACGTGGGCTTTGAAGACCAGCTCTATTTCTCCCGGGTATTTAAAAAATGTACCGGTGCCAGCCCCAGTGAATTCCGCGCGGGATGTGAATAAACGGTAAAAAAAGATAAACAAACAGGTGAATGCGGGAAGCAACCTGTAAACTATTCAGACAATTGTTGCCTTGACGCGGTGCGGGGCGCTAAGCAGAATCGCTGATTCGTTTTCTGACCGGAATAGTTATGCAGGCATTGCTGGAACACTTTATTACCCAGTCCGTTATGTACTCGCTCATCGCCGTGGCGCTGGTGGCGTTTCTGGAGTCGCTGGCGCTCGTCGGGTTAATCCTGCCCGGCACCGTGATGATGGCGGGGCTCGGCGCGTTGATCGGCAGCGGTGAGGTCAATTTCTGGCAGGCGTGGCTGGCGGGAATTATCGGCTGCCTGCTCGGCGACTGGATCTCCTTCTGGCTGGGCTGGCGCTTTAAGAAGCCGCTGCACCGCTGGTCGTTCATGAAAAAGAACAAAGCCTTGCTGGATAAGACCGAGCATGCGCTGCACCAGCACAGCATGTTTACCATCCTTGTCGGCCGCTTCGTTGGGCCAACGCGTCCGCTGGTGCCGATGGTGGCCGGGATGCTGGATCTGCCCGTTGCGAAATTCGTGGTGCCAAACATTATCGGCTGCGTCTTCTGGCCGCCGTTCTACTTCCTGCCGGGGATCCTTGCAGGGGCCGCCATTGATATTCCTGACGGTATGCAAAGCGGTGAGTTTAAGTGGCTGCTGCTGGGCACGGCGCTGCTGCTGTGGCTGGCGGCATGGCTCTGCTGGCGACTGTGGCGCAGCGCGAAGGCAAATATCGATCGCCTGACACGCTACCTCCCGCGTACTCGCCTGCTCTGGCTGGCCCCGCTGACGCTGGGTGTGGCGGTGGTGGCGCTGGTGGCGCTGATTCGTCACCCGCTGATGCCAGTATACGGTGAGATCCTGTTGAAAGTTGTAAGCCGTTAAGCGCCGGGCGGCACTGCGTTTGCCCGGCCTACGGTTTTATACCCAATAATCCAGAAGCGCTTTCTTTTCCGCTCATTAATGCTTCTGTTGCGCCATCCCACAAAATGCGTCCCTCCGCGATCACCACCGATCGCGGGGCAATCCGTGCGGCATCCTCGATGCTGTGCGAAACCATCAGCATCGTAAGATGCTGGCGCTGACAGACCTCCTGCACCAGGGCCAGCATCTCCTGACGCAGCGCGGGATCGAGCGCCGAGAACGGCTCATCCAGCAGAAGTATCGGCTGTTCGCGCACCAGACAACGTGCCAGCGCCACGCGCTGACGCTGCCCGCCGGAAAGCTCGCCCGGCAGCCTGTCGATAAACCCGGCGATCCCCATCTGCGCGGCAATAACTTCCAGTTTATGGCGCTGATCATCGTTCAGCCTCAGTCCCGGGTGCATTCCCAGCGCGATGTTTTGCCGCACCGTCAGGTGGGTAAACAGGTTGTTTTCCTGAAACAGCATTGAGACAGGACGTTTAGCCGGAGGGGCGTTGGTGAAATCACGATTATCGATGGCTATCGACCCGCTGGCAGGTTGCAGAAAACCGGCGATCAAATTGAGCAAGGTGCTTTTCCCGGCACCGCTTGGGCCAAGCACGGCGATCATCTCTCCCTGGCGCACGGAGAGCGTGAAGCGCATCGGCAGATGCTGATAAAGCCAGGTTACATCAGTCAGTTTTAGCATCACGCCCCGGAAGTTTTTCGATAACGGTAAATAAGGCAAAGCACAGCAGCAGCAGTAACAGCGCGGTGACCGCGCCGTCCTGACTGCGGTAAGAGCCGATTTGCTGATAGAGCCAGTATGGCAGCGTGCGGAAATCGTCATTGCCGAACAGCGCCACGACCCCAAAGTCTCCAATAGAGAGCACGCAGGCAAACGCCAGCGCCTGTGCCAGCGGACGCTTTAGCGCGCGCAGTTCGACCACCTTCAGCCGCTGCCAGCCCTGCATGCCCAGCGACTGGCACAGCAAACTGTAGCGACTGTTGACGTCGCGCATCGGGTTTTCCAGCACCTTGAGCGCGTAAGGAATGGCCATTAAGGCGTTGGTAAAGATCACGATGCCGTCGGTCCTTTCGGGCAGGCCGAGGGTGCTGTTGAACAGTAAAAAGAAGCCCGTTGCCAGCACGATCCCCGGCATCGCCAGAATCAGCATGCCCGTCAGCTCCAGCATTTGTCCGGCTTTTTGCGCCTGGCGGGCGTAAAGCTCACGGCTGCTCCACAACAGCATCATGGTCAGGATGACGCACAGTAATCCGGCAGCCAGCGCGATACGCAGCGAGGTCCAGGTGGCCTGCCAGAGGACGGGCTGTTGCAGGACAGACATGAGATTGAGGTTCAGGCCGTCAACGATAACGGCCAGCAGCGGCGGCAACAGCAGCAGGAGCGCCAGCCCGATCAGGATTAAATCACTGACGCGGCTGTGCAGGCTGTCCTGCGGATCGCGCCAGCCGGTTATTTGATGACTGCCAGCGGGAATGGCTTTACTCAGCCGCTGGCTCAACAGTACCAGTGCAAGGCAGCACGCCATCTGGACTATCGCCAGCAGTGCGGCGCGACCGGGATCGTAGTCGTAACTCAGCGCCTGGTAAATCGCCAGCTCAATGGTGGTGGCCTGCGGCCCGCCGCCAAGTGACAGCACGGTGGCAAAGCTGGCAAAGCAGAGCATGAAGATTAATGCCGCTACGGGCGGGAGCTGGCGGCGCAGCCACGGCCATTCGACAAAACGGAAGAACGACCAGCCGCGCATGCCGAGCTGGGCGGCAATCTGCCGCTGTTCGCCTGGAATATTCTCCAGCGCCTGCAAAAAGAGGCGCGTTGCCATCGGCATATTGAAAAAGACGTGTGCCAGCAGGATGCCCTGCAGTCCGTAAGGCGAGAATGACCATTCCAGACCAAGCTGGCCGAACAGCGAAGCCAGCCACCCCTGGCGACCGTAAACGCTCAGAATGCCAAATACCGCCACTAGCACGGGCAGGATCAGCGTCATGGCGCACAGGCGCAGCAGAGCCTGCCTGCCGGGGAAACGCCGCCGATACAGCGCGCGTGCAAGAAAAATAGCCGGGAGCACCGACATCAGGGCAGAAAGAAACGCCTGCCAGAAAGAGAACCGAATGACGTGCCAGAGGTAGCTGTCGTGCCAGAGAGCGAGCAGGTCGCTCTCCGGCGCGTTAAACCACAGCGCAAGAAAAGCTCCCAGACTGACTGCCACCATTACGACGGCGGCGAGCAGTCCGGGAAGCAACCAGCCGGGAATTAGCGGCTGACGGCGCGTTGCCATTCACTTACCCATGCGGCACGCTGCGCGGCGACCTGCTGCGGCGTAAACTCCAGCGAGGTTTTCGGTTTGGTCAACTGTTCAAAACCTGCAGGCAGTGCAACGCTGGTGACCGGATACATCCAGTTGCCTGCGGGAATGGCATTCTGGAATGCCGGTGAAACCATAAACTTCAGGAACTTCTCGGCCAGCTCAGGCTGCTTGCTGGCAGCGGTACGCGCGGCCACTTCCACCTGCAGATAGTGCCCTTCCGCAAAATCTGCGGCAGCATAGTTATCTTTCTTCTCGGCGATAATGTGGTAAGCCGGGGAGGTGGTGTAGCTCAGCACCAGGTCGCTTTCACCTTTCAGGAACAGGCCATAGGCTTCGCTCCAGCCTTTGGTCACGGTCACGGTTTTGGCGGCCAGCTTCTGCCACGCTTCCGGCGCCTTATCGCCGTAGACTTTCTGCATCCACAGCAGCAGACCCAGGCCCGGCGTGCTGGTCCGCGGATCTTCATAAATCACGCGCCACTTCTGGTCGCTTTCCACCAGCTCTTTCAGGCTCTTCGGCGGGTTTTTCAGCTTGTTTTTGTCGTAAACAAAAGCAAAGTAGCCGTAGTCGAACGGCACAAAGGTGTCGTTCTTCCAGCCGCCAGGCACGTTAACGGCCTCTGCTGCGACGCCGCTTTTGGCAAACAGTTTGGTCTGCGAGGCGGCTTCCAGCAGGTTGTTATCCAGTCCGAGCACCACGTCGGCTTTGCTGTTTTTTCCTTCCATGCGCAGGCGGTTGAGCAGCGAAACGCCATCTTCCAGCGCCACGAACTTCAGCTCGCAGTTGCAGTCAGCTTCAAAGGCTTTTTTGACAACCGGGCCAGGGCCCCAGTCGGCAGAGAAAGAGTCGTAGGTGTAGACCGTCAGGACGGGTTTGGCTAAAGCGGGCAGCGCGAACAGCGCCAGCAGGGGGAGAACTTTTTTTAACACTTTGCACCTCAGGGTTGAGTGGCAAAGGATTTTGAGCGACAGCCTCAAATCCCTTCGCCGGCGTTATCCGGATCAGGTTCGACGGGTATTATCTCAGCGCACATCTGTGATGCAGCACCCCGTTGAGAACGGCGCTATTGTAATGATTTGGTGAATATTACGAAAGCGTTATGGCTCCGGGGGCGCAAACCAGGCGGATTTGAAATCAAACCAGCCCAGGGTGTTCATCCGCAGGCCGCGCATGCTGCGCTGGCCCTGAATCATCAGCCAGTGGTGGATCAACGGGACGATGGCCTGCTCGGCCAGCAGCTGCTGGCACCACACGGCAAGATTCATCTCGCCCGCACGCCACAGGGCGGCATCCTGCTGCCAGTCCCGGTCGATGCAGTGCTGGATCAGCGGGACTTCATACAAATGCGAGAAAAGGGAAAAATCGAGCGGCAGGGTAAAATTAGCGCTGTTGAGCCAGATATCGCTGGCGATCTCCCCCTGATGCCATTCGTCATAGTCCACTTCCCTGATGTCCAGCCTGACCCCCTCGGCTGCCAGCAGGCGGGTCATGATCCTCGCGATAAAACGATGCTCAACATGCTCGCGGTAGTAGGTCAGGGTGATGGACTCCAGCCCTGCGGGTTTGTCGCACTGCGACGGGCGGGCGTGGTGCCAGCGCGGAAGCAGGCCGTACGCCGGGAACCAGTATGTCTGGTACTGCGCTTCCGCATGGTAGATCAGATTGGAAGGGGACAACACGTGGCTGATCCACTTCCGGACGTCCTGGTTTGCCCCGCGGTGGGTGCGGCGGTCAAAGAGGAGATAGTAGCATCCTTCCTCCAGGCGGCTCTCCACGGCCTTTTCTCCCGTGGTGGGGCCTTCCAGCGTCAGCCCGCAGCTCAGGTCTTCATTGAGATCCGGCAATACCCACACGTTCACTTCGTCGATCAGCGCCCGATAGCCAAAGTAGTCATCGAACGCGCGGATTTTCAGCTGATTGCTGTTATTGCGGGAGACGGAGTAGGGGCCGGTGCCAATCGGCAGGCTGGCAAAATTGTTCATCGATTCCCACTCGCCGGGCAAAATCATCGACGGTACATAGCCCAGCAGCCAGGGAAGCCACTTGTCCTGCTGCGACAGCTCAATATCCAGCGTCCAGGCCGTGGGGGAGTGGATGCGCGAAATATGCGAGTAGAGCGGCAGCCTGCGGGCGCGTTCCAGAGAGGCGATGACGTCGTGCATCTCCAGCTCGCGACCGTGGTGAAAGTGGATGCCAGGGCGTAAGAAAAAGCGCCAGTGGCGCGGGGAAAGCTGCTGCCAGTGGTGCGCGATATCCGCCTCCAGTTCCCCGTTTTCCTCATTTATACGCGTCAGGCCGCTGAAGATTTGCCGGGCCATATGGGTTTCTGAGCGGCGTAACGCCGTGCCGGGCAACAGATTTTTCATTGGCCGATAGTAGAGCACCCGCAGAATGTGTCGGCCCTGACGAAAACTGCGTCCGAGATGGGAAACCAGCATCTGGCGCACGGCGGCTTTGTCGCCCACCAGCTGGACCAGCTGATCGATGCGGTCCTGCTCGAGCAGGTCTTCTGCACGCTGCTGCTGCAGTGCCAGCCCGGTGTAGAGAAAGGTCAGCCGCGAGCGTTTCCCGCGTCCCGCTTCCGCTTCCCAGCTTAACCACCCCTGCTGCTGCATGGTGTTGAGCAACGTGCGCATATGACGGCGGGAACAGCTAAGCAGGTCAGCCAGCTCGTTGAGCGTCGTTTCCTGCGATTGCCCCTCGCAGCACTGCCAGAGGCGGATAAATTGTTGCTGCAGACGACCGGAAGGCATAAAAGGGGAACTCCTGACAAAAAAACAGCAATTTATTAATCCCTATATTAGGCCAATAATGCTTCCCGATGAAGCGAGGAGGTAAATGATGAAGAGGTCTACCGCACGTCAGTTTTATCAGCAGTACTTTTCAGCGACAAAAGGATCGTCCTGGCTGGCCCGCCAGTGTGCCGAGCAACGGCTGAAAATGTTAGAAGAACTGATGCAGTGGGACGTTACGAAACCGGCCTCTTCTCGCTGACTCGCCTCGATCATGTGTGACTGAGTATTGGTGCTTATCACCCGCCAGCAAAATGTTTTTGCTGGCTTTTTTCGTTTATTCTTTCACCCAATTTCGATTCGCTTTCACAAGGACTTGCGCATGCTGTGGTTGATGACGATGGGGCGACGCCTGAACGGCGTGTATGCCGCTTTTATGCTGGTGGCCTTTATGATGGGCGTGGCGGGGGCGCTGCAGGCGCCGACGCTGAGCCTGTTTCTCAGCCGCGAGGTGGGGGCGCAGCCGTTTTGGGTGGGGCTGTTTTATACCGTCAACGCGATTGCCGGGATCCTGGTCAGCCTCGCGCTGGCGAAACGATCGGACAGCCAGGGCGATCGCCGCAAGCTGATCCTCTTTTGCTGCGCCATGGCGGTGGGTAACGCGCTGCTCTTTGCTTTTAACCGTCATTACCTGACGCTCATTACCTGCGGCGTGCTGCTAGCCTCTCTTGCGAACACTGCCATGCCGCAGCTGTTCGCCCTGGCGCGGGAATATGCGGATAGCTCGGCACGGGAAGTGGTGATGTTCAGCTCGGTGATGCGTGCCCAGCTCTCGCTGGCGTGGGTCATTGGTCCGCCGCTGGCCTTCATGCTGGCGTTGAACTACGGCTTTACCACCATGTTCACCATCGCGGCCGGGATTTTTGTCATCAGCCTGGCGCTGATAGCCTTTGCGCTGCCGTCCGTGGCGCGCGTCGAACAGACAACGGATAAACCGCTCACCCAGGTGAGCGGCTGGCAGGACAAGAACGTCCGCATGCTGTTTATTGCCTCCACGCTGATGTGGACCTGCAATACCATGTACATCATCGACATGCCGCTGTGGATCAGCAGCGATCTGGGCTTACCGGACAAGCTTGCGGGGATCTTAATGGGGACCGCTGCCGGGTTGGAAATTCCGGCAATGATTCTGGCGGGATATTACGTAAAGCGCTTTGGGAAGCGTCGGATGATGATCGTCGCCGTGGCGGCCGGGGTGCTGTTTTACGCGGGACTGATCCTTTTCCATTCGCGTGAAGCGCTGCTTGCGCTGCAGCTGTTTAATGCTGTGTTTATTGGCATCGTTGCCGGGATCGGCATGCTCTGGTTCCAGGATTTAATGCCGGGCCGCGCCGGGTCGGCGACCACGCTTTTTACCAACAGTATTTCGACCGGAGTGATCCTGGCGGGGGTGATTCAGGGGGCGCTGGCGCAAAGCTATGGTCATACGTCGGTTTACTGGATGATTGCGGCGCTATCCGTTGTGACGCTCCTGCTGACCTGCCGGGTAAAAGACGTCTGATTCTGGAAGACGGCTTCACAAAATGGAACGACATTCTGACAGAGATCACGAAGGGGAATAGAGTGCGTGGCGGGTGCTTGAGGCTGTTTGCCTCAGGCTTTCGCAAGAGGCAAACAGTGGAGAGTCCCACATCAAAAAATTGATGGGGAGACCAACTTCACAACCAACATTGCGAGGTTAGTCTCTTCATTGCCGAAAAGCAATAAGGAGGCTGGAATGCCAAAACGTACTCTGCTGTTAGGTTTATTTCTGATCTGTACGACGTTGTTGATCTTCACCTGGATGGTCCGTGATTCGTTGTGTGAATTGCATTTCAGACAGGAGAAAACAGAAATGGCGGCAGTGTTGGCTTACGAAGCAAAACGTTAGCGGTATTGGCGGGGGAAATTTCCCCGCCTCTCCAGAGTGGTTGAGCCTCAACGCACCCTTATCAATGGCCCGCATTTCGCGGGCCATTGCCTTTAGCCCATAAACGCAGGCTGTTTTTTCTCGTACGCTGAGATGGCGTCTTCGTGCTGCAGCGTCAAACCAATGCTGTCCAGACCGTTCAGCATGCAGTGACGGCGGAACGCATCAATGCTGAAGCTGTAAGTTTTATCCCCGGCTTTCACCACTTCCGCTTCCAGATCCACTTCAAACGACATGCCAGGATTTGCCTTAACCAGCGCAAACAATTCATCGACCTGCTCATCGCTCAGCGTCACCGGCAGCAGCTGGTTGTTGAAGCTGTTGCCGTAGAAGATATCCGCAAAGCTTGGGGCAATAACCACCTTAAAGCCGTAGTCGGTCAACGCCCAGGGCGCATGCTCACGCGACGAGCCGCAGCCAAAGTTTTCCCGCGCCAGCAAAATGGAGGCACCTTTGTATTCCGGGAAGTTCAGAACGAATTCCGGATTAGGCACTTCGCCTTTGTCGTCCAGGAAACGCCAGTCGTTGAACAGGTGCGCGCCAAAACCGGTACGCGTCACCTTCTGCAAAAACTGCTTAGGAATAATGGCGTCAGTATCGACGTTCGCGGCGTCCAGGGGGACAACCCGGCCTGTATGTTGGGTAAATTTCTCTGCCATGATTGTCTCCTTATTTCAGGCTGCGAATGTCGGCGAAATGGCCGGTGACTGCCGCAGCGGCGGCCATTGCCGGGCTGACCAGATGGGTGCGCCCACCGCGGCCCTGACGGCCTTCAAAGTTACGGTTGCTGGTGGAGGCACAGCGCTCACCCGGATTCAGGCGATCGTTGTTCATGGCCAGACACATGGAACAGCCTGGCAGGCGCCACTCGAAGCCTGCTTCGATAAAGATCTTATCCAGACCTTCGGCTTCCGCCTGGGCTTTCACCGGACCGGAGCCTGGAACGACCAGCGCCTGCACGCCCGGCGCGACTTTACGGCCTTTGGCGATCTCTGCCGCCGCACGCAAATCTTCGATACGAGAGTTGGTGCAGGAGCCGATAAACACTTTATCAATGGTCACGTCGGTCAACGGCACGCCGGGCTTCAGCCCCATATAGGCCAGCGCTTTTTCCGCACTGGCGCGCTCGACCGGATCGGCGAAGGAAGCCGGATCGGGAATGGCGTCGTTGACGGAAATCACCTGACCCGGGTTGGTCCCCCAGGTCACCTGAGGGGCAATCTCTTCTGCCTGCAGCGTGACAACGGTATCAAACGTTGCCCCGTCGTCGGTTTTCAGGGTTTTCCAGTAGGCTACCGCGTCGTCAAAATCCTGCCCTTTCGGCGCGTGCAGACGGCCCTTCACATAGTTAAAGGTCGTTTCATCTGGCGCGACCAGCCCGGCTTTGGCACCCATCTCAATGGCCATGTTGCACAGGGTCATGCGACCCTCCATGCTCAGCGCCTGAATAGCGTCGCCGCAGAACTCAACGACGTGGCCGGTACCGCCTGCGCTGCCGGTTTTACCGATAATCGCCAGCACGATATCTTTCGCGGTAATGCCTGGTGCCGCTTTGCCCTTCACTTCAATCTTCATCGTTTTGGCGCGACCCTGCTTCAGGGTCTGCGTCGCCAGCACGTGTTCTACCTCGGAAGTGCCAATCCCGAACGCCAGGGCGCCAAACGCGCCGTGGGTTGCGGTATGCGAGTCACCGCAGACGATGGTCATGCCCGGCAGGGTAATCCCCTGCTCAGGGCCCATCACGTGGACGATGCCCTGATACGGATGGTTCAGGTCGTACAGCTCAACGCCAAATTCATTGCAGTTCTTAATCAGCTCCTGCATCTGGATACGCGCCATCTCACCCGAGGCGTTAATGTCTTTAGTCTGGGTGGAAACGTTGTGATCCATCGTCGCGAAGGTTTTACCCGGCTGGCGCACCGGACGCTTGTGCGCGCGCAGGCCGTCGAATGCCTGGGGAGAGGTCACCTCGTGTACCAGATGTCTGTCGATATACAGCAGTGGGGTTTCGTTTGGTGCTTCGTAGACAACGTGCGCATCAAACAACTTTTCATATAACGTCTTAGCCATGATTACACCCCTTCAGCGACATAGCGGGCAATAATGTCGCCCATTTCATCGGTACTGACTGCCGCCGTGCCGCGTGCTAAATCACCGGTACGAACGCCTTCTTCTAACGCCCGGTTAATGGCGTTTTCAATTGCGGTTGCTGCATCGCCTGCATCCAGGCTGTAGCGCAGCAGCAGGGCAAGGGAGAGGATCTGCGCAATCGGGTTAGCGATGTTTTTGCCGGCGATATCCGGTGCGGAGCCGCCCGCAGGCTCGTACAGGCCGAAGCCTTCTTCATTGAGGCTGGCGGATGGCAGCATGCCCATCGAGCCGGTGATCATCGCGCACTCGTCAGAGAGAATATCGCCGAACAGGTTGGAGCACAGCAGCACGTCAAACTGGGACGGATCCTTAATCAGCTGCATGGTCGCGTTGTCGATGTACATGTGCGACAGCGCAACGTCCGGGTACTGTTTAGCGACTTCACTGACGATCTCGCGCCACAAAATGGAAGACTGCAGCACGTTCGCTTTATCAATCGAGGTCACCTTATGGCGGCGTTTGCGCGCCGACTCAAACGCGATATGGGCGATACGTTCAATTTCGAAGCGGTGATACACCTCGGTATCGAACGCTTTTTCATGCTGACCGCTGCCTTCGCGCCCTTTTGGCTGACCGAAATAGATCCCGCCGGTCAGTTCACGTACGCACAGAATGTCGAAACCGTTGGCGGCGATATCGGCGCGCAGCGGGCAAAACTCTTCCAGACCCTGGTACAGCTTCGCCGGACGCAGGTTACTGAACAGTTTGAAATGTTTACGCAGCGGCAGCAGCGCGCCGCGCTCTGGCTGCTCTGCTGGCGGCAGGTGTTCCCATTTTGGACCACCGACGGAACCAAACAGCACGGCATCGGCATTTTCACAGCCTTCCACGGTCGCTTTTGGCAGTGGCGTACCGTGGTTATCAATCGCAATACCGCCCACATCGTAGTGGCTGGTGGTGATTTTCATCGCAAAACGTGCGCGAACGGCTTCCAGTACTTTCAGCGCCTGTGCCATCACTTCCGGGCCAATACCGTCGCCCGGTAACACAGCAATATGGTAATTCTTCGACATTACACGGTTTCCTTGTTGTTCTCTTTATTCTGAGCTTTGCGTTGCAACTCTTTTTCGACTTCGGCGGCGCGCCAGATGTTATTCAGCACATGCACCATCGCTTTCGCGGAGGATTCAACGATATCGGTCGCCAGACCTACGCCATGGAAGCGGCGGCCATTGTGGGTCACAACAATGTCGACCTGGCCCAGCGCATCTTTGCCGTGGCCCTTAGCTGTCAGGTCATATTTGACCAGCTCAACGTCGTACTCGGTAACGCGGTTGATAGCCTGGTAAATCGCATCGACAGGTCCATTACCGTTAGCTGCCTCTGCTTTAATTTCATCTCCGCAGGCCAGCTTGACCGAGGCGGTGGCGATGTCGCTGGATCCGGACTGCACGTTGAAGTAATCCAGACGGAAGTGCTCTGGCTCTTCCTGCTGTTTGTTAATAAAGGCCAGCGCTTCCAGGTCATAGTCGAACACCTGTCCTTTTTTGTCGGCCAGCTTCAGGAACGCGTCATACAGCTGATCCATGTTGTAATCGCTGTCCTTATAGCCCATCTCTTCCATGCGGTGCTTCACTGCCGCGCGACCGGAACGGGAGGTCAGGTTCAACTGGACCTGGTTCAGGCCGATGGATTCCGGGGTCATAATTTCGTAGTTTTCACGGTTCTTCAGCACGCCATCCTGATGAATACCGGAGGAGTGCGCGAAGGCGCCAGTGCCGACAATCGCTTTGTTGGCCGGAATAGGCATGTTGCAAATCTGGCTGACGGTCTGGCTGGTGCGCCAGATCTCGTTGTGATTGATGCGGGTGTGCACGTCCATGATGTCTTTGCGCACTTTGATCGCCATGATCACTTCTTCCAGCGAACAGTTGCCCGCGCGTTCGCCGATGCCGTTCATCGCGCCTTCTACCTGACGCGCGCCAGCGTGGACGGCGGCGATAGCATTGCCCACGGCCAGACCCAAATCATCGTGGGTGTGGACGGAGATAATCGCTTTATCAATGTTTGGAACGCGGTCATACAGGCCGGTGATGATGTTGGCGAACTCAAACGGCATGGTGTAGCCGACGGTGTCCGGGATGTTGATGGTTTTGGCACCCGCGTTAATGGCGGCTTCCACGACGCGCGCCAAATCGTCGATTGGCGTACGGCCTGCATCTTCACAGGAGAATTCAACGTCATCGGTGTAATTACGTGCGCGTTTCACCATATACACCGCGCGCTCAATCACCTCATCCAGCGTGCTGCGCAGCTTGGTGGCGATGTGCATGGGCGAGGTGGCAATAAAGGTGTGGATACGGAACGCTTCGGCCACTTTCAGCGACTCGGCTGCAACGTCGATATCTTTTTCCACACAGCGCGCCAGACCACATACGCGGCTGTTTTTAATGGTGCGGGCGATGGTCTGGACGGATTCGAAATCACCCGGAGACGAGACCGGGAAACCCACCTCCATCACGTCGACACCCATACGTTCGAGAGCCAGCGCGATCTGCAGTTTCTCTTTTACACTCAGGCTTGCCTGTAATGCCTGTTCACCGTCACGTAAAGTAGTATCGAAAATAATGACTTGCTGGCTCATGGGTTAGGTCCTTGTCAGTCTTAGGGCGCCTTGCTACGAGCATAAAAAAACCCGCGCAGTGGCGCGGGTTTTTAGTCTTACTGGTGACGATTCAACGCTGAATTTCGCCCGCCAGTCTACCGCGCACAGTGGATGCGTTTAGTAGTAGTAGACCGGTGAAACGAATGGTGCGAATCATGAATCGTGCTCCGTTAAATTCAATATGCTTTTAGTGGTACTGGATACGACAGTTGATGTCAACCCCTGACGATAAAAACGGACCCGACGGGCGGAACGGGCAGGGTTTTACGTTAGCTAATTGTGCTGGTTTTGGCTTTTGCGAGCCGACTAATTGTCTAATTTTGGACTGAAGAAAACAGTTGCAGAAATAAATAAATATAATTGTTTAAAATGAGTGACGCGCGTTACAGAGAGTATTCTGTACATAAAGGGGTTTACTATCATTAAGTTATAATTGCGGTGAATCTATTACGCATCGCTAAAAAATGAACAGAGGTAACATGTTATTAACTAACTAATGAGCGGTGGCGATAACAGTTTAATAATACTTAAGTCATCATTAATCTGGCGGTCATTGTGTATTTGCTTGGTTTATGGTTTCATTTAAATCCTAAAGTCAAACATATCATTTGCGCTATTTTCTTTTCGTTTGTATAGCGTCTTTATATATTCTGAATTTTAAATAATTCTCTTTCGCTGATCGTATTTGCATGATAAATCATATTTTTCGAGATTATTACCGTACGTGAGCAAAGGGAGTGTAGCGTGACAGTGGAGTCAGAAGTGTCAGAAAATAATATTAAACAACCTCAAGCTACTGATGGGATTAAACCGCAGTTACGCACGGTGGATCTTAATCTTCTGACGGTGTTTGATGCTGTCATGCAGGAACAGAATATCACCCGCGCGGCCCAGGCGTTGGGGATGTCACAACCTGCTGTGAGTAACGCCGTTGCCAGGCTTAAGGTCATGTTTAACGACGAATTGTTTGTTCGTTACGGAAGAGGGATCCAGCCTACTGCGCGCGCATTCCAGCTGTTCGGCTCAATCCGTCAGGCGTTGCAGCTGGTACAAAACGAGCTGCCGGGATCGGGCTTTGAACCTTTAAGCAGCGAGCGCACATTTCATCTGTGTGTCTGCAGTCCATTAGATAATTATTTAACCTCGATTATCTATAATAAAGTCGAAGAGATCGCGCCAAATATCCATCTGGTTTTTAAATCATCCCTGAACCAAAGTACAGAGCATCAGTTACGCTATCAGGAGATTGAATTCGTCCTGGGGTATGAAGAGTTCCGTCGTCCTGAATTTTCCTGCGTACCGCTGTTTAAAGATGAAATGGTTCTGGTGGCCAGTAAAAATCATCCTCGGCTGAAATATCCGCTACGCGAAAATGATGTCTATAACGAGCAGCATGCCGTTGTGGCCCTCGACAGATATGCTTCCTTTAGCCTGCCGTGGTATGACTCTGCGGATAAGCAGGCGAGCGTGGCTTATCAGGGGATGGCTATGGTCAGCGTATTAAACGTTGTCTCCCAAACACATCTGGTGGCGATTGCACCGCGCTGGCTGGCAGAAGAGTTTTCTGACCCGTTAAATCTGCAAATTTTGCCTCTGCCGCTTAAGTTAAATAGCCGAACCTGCTATCTCTCCTGGCATGAAGCGGCCGGAAGGGATAAAGGACACCAGTGGATGGAAGAGTTGCTGGTCGGTATCTGCCGCCGGTAAACGCATCAGGATAAATCGCATCGGATTGTGTGATTTATCCTGAGTTTTTATAGATAATTACTATTTTGTTCTGTGATGCATTTTTTCGGGCCGCTCTTCGGTACGCAAAAATAGATGATTTCCTGCATTGCCGCGCTTTTCAGCGATGATTTATCACACCGTCCTCTATTCCCAGAGGAATTAACCATATCTTCAGTTAACGGCTGCTTTTTCTGCTTTACGCACCGTTTATCTCCCCGGGTTTGCTAATTGCCTGCCTCATAACGAGCGGTTAAGGTAAAGAACACTCTGCAAAATATAAGATTGGTTCATCCCGATCGTAAGACGGTGCGGAAATGAATTCGGCAGTCCGTCTATAACAAAATGCCTGGAGGCAAAGCATGGAGATGTTGTCTGGCGCGGAAATGGTCGTGCGGTCGCTGATCGATCAGGGCGTAAAGCAAGTGTTCGGCTACCCTGGCGGCGCGGTCCTGGATATTTATGATGCGCTGCATACGGTAGGGGGCATTGACCATGTTCTGGTACGTCACGAGCAGGCGGCTGTACACATGGCCGACGGTCTGGCGCGTGCGACGGGCGAAGTGGGCGTGGTCTTAGTCACGTCCGGCCCCGGCGCGACAAACGCCATTACCGGCATTGCGACGGCGTATATGGACTCTATCCCACTGGTGATCCTCTCCGGGCAGGTAGCAACCTCGCTGATTGGCTACGATGCTTTTCAGGAGTGTGACATGGTCGGGATTTCCCGTCCCGTTGTGAAGCACAGCTTTCTGGTCAAGCAAACCGAAGACATTCCCGGCGTACTGAAAAAAGCCTTCTGGCTGGCAGCAAGCGGGCGCCCGGGACCGGTGGTGGTCGATCTGCCTAAAGACATTCTGAACCCGGCAAACAAGCTGCCGTACGTCTGGCCTGACTCGGTGAGCATGCGTTCTTACAATCCGACAACGCAGGGGCATAAAGGACAGATCAAGCGGGCGTTGCAAACGCTTCTGGCAGCCAAAAAACCGGTCGTCTATGTCGGCGGCGGGGCGATCAACGCTGCCTGTGAAGCCCAGCTTCGTGAGCTAGTCGAAAAACTCAACCTTCCTGTGGCGTCGTCGCTAATGGGGCTGGGGGCGTTTCCCGCCACTCACCGCCAGGCGCTGGGCATGCTGGGTATGCACGGTACCTATGAAGCCAACATGACGATGCATCACTCCGATGTGATCTTTGCCGTCGGCGTGCGTTTTGACGATCGCACCACCAACAATCTGGCGAAGTATTGCCCGAACGCCACCGTGTTGCACATTGATATCGATCCGACGTCCATTTCAAAAACGGTGTCGGCTGATGTGCCGATCGTCGGTGATGCTCGTCAGGTTCTGGAACAGATGCTGGATCTGCTGACCCAGGAGAACGCGACCCAGCCGCTGGATGAGATCCGCGACTGGTGGCAGCAGATTGAACAGTGGCGAGCGCGTCAGTGCCTGAAATATGACACGCAAAGCGAAAACATTAAGCCGCAGGCGGTCATCGAAGCGGTGTGGCGACTGACGAAGGGTGAGGCGTATGTAACCTCAGACGTGGGCCAACACCAGATGTTTGCCGCCCTGTATTACCCATTTGATAAACCGCGTCACTGGATCAACTCGGGTGGCTTAGGCACCATGGGCTTCGGTCTGCCTGCCGCGCTGGGCGTGAAGCTGGCCCTGCCGAATGAAACCGTCGTCTGCGTGACCGGAGACGGCAGTATTCAGATGAACATTCAGGAGCTGTCTACCGCGCTGCAGTATGAGCTGCCGGTTCTTGTGCTGAATCTGAATAACGGCTACCTCGGCATGGTGAAGCAGTGGCAGGATATGATTTACTCTGGCCGTCATTCGCAGTCCTATATGCAATCGCTGCCGGATTTTGTTCGTCTTGCTGAAGCTTATGGCCATGTTGGGATGCGAGTGACCGATCCGGCCGAGCTGGAAACGAAGCTCGCACAAGCGCTTGAGCACGTCAAAAACAACCGCCTTGTCTTTATGGATGTGATTGTTGATGGAACCGAACACGTTTATCCGATGCATATTCGGGGGGGCGGTATGGATGAAATGTGGTTAAGCAAAACGGAGAGAACCTGATATGCGCCGGATATTATCGGTTTTACTGGAAAACGAGTCTGGCGCACTGTCGCGCGTCATTGGTCTTTTTGCGCAGCGCGGTTATAACATTGAAAGCCTGACCGTCGCGCCGACGGAGGATCCCACGCTGTCGCGCATGACGATTCAAACCGTTGGCGACGCCAAAGTGCTTGAACAGATTGAAAAACAGCTGCATAAGCTGGTTGATGTGCTGCGCGTGAGCGAGCTGGGGCAGGGGGCCTACGTTGAACGTGAGGTCATGTTGGTGAAAATCCAGGCCACCGGCTACGGGCGTGAAGAAGTTAAACGCAATGCGGATATTTTCCGCGGACAGATTATCGACGTCACGCCTTCTCTTTATACGGTTCAGCTGGTCGGGACAAGTGACAAGCTGGATGCTTTCCTGACGTCCGTGCGGGATGTGGCAAAAATTGTTGAAGTCGCAAGATCGGGTGTCGTGGGGCTGTCACGCGGCGAGAAAATCATGCGTTAGTTGTCAAAAAGGTTCGCCTCTTTCTGCCCGGTCACCAAAGCCGGGCTTTTTTTTGCGTAATCAGCCGACAACGCAGATAAAAGCGGTTGCCGCGAAGGCTTTTCTGCGTTTAGATGTTAAAAGATTTAACCATAACCTTGACAGGGCCATGGACTCTTTTCTTTTTTTAAGGGGCAATTGTGAAACTGGATGAAATCGCCCGGCTAGCCGGCGTGTCACGAACAACGGCCAGCTATGTGATTAACGGTAAAGCAAAGCAGTACCGTGTCAGCGACAAGACCGTTGAAAAAGTTATGGCGGTGGTTCGTGAACATAACTACCATCCGAATGCTGTCGCAGCCGGTCTGCGCGCCGGGCGCACCCGCTCTATTGGTCTGGTGATCCCAGACCTGGAAAACACCAGCTATACCCGTATCGCCAACTATCTTGAACGTCAGGCGCGCCAGCGTGGCTATCAGCTGCTGATTGCCTGCTCGGAAGATCAGCCTGATAACGAGATGCGCTGCATTGAGCATCTGCTCCAGCGTCAGGTGGATGCCATTATTGTTTCGACCTCCTTACCGCCAGAACATCCGTTCTACCAGCGCTGGGCGAACGACCCGTTCCCAATCGTGGCACTGGATCGCGCGCTCGATCGTGAACATTTCACAAGCGTTGTGGGTGCGGATCAGGATGATGCCGAAATGCTGGCCGCAGAGCTGCGGACGTTCCCGGCGGAAACGGTGCTGTATCTTGGCGCGTTGCCTGAGCTTTCGGTGAGCTTCCTGCGCGAGCAGGGATTCAGAACCGCCTGGAAAGACGATCCGCGCGAGGTTCACTACCTCTATGCCAACAGCTACGAACGTGAAGCCGCCGCGCAGCTGTTCGAGAAATGGCTGGAAACCCATCCGATGCCTCAGGCGCTGTTCACGACCTCGTTTGCGCTCTTGCAGGGCGTCATGGATGTCACCTTACGCCGTGAAGGTAAACTCCCCTCCGACCTGGCGATTGCCACGTTCGGAGATAACGAGCTGCTCGACTTCCTTCAGTGCCCGGTGCTGGCGGTTGCACAGCGTCACCGTGACGTGGCTGAACGCGTGCTGGAGATTGTGCTGGCGAGTCTGGATGAACCCCGCAAACCAAAGCCGGGCCTGACGCGTATCAAACGTAATCTCTACCATCGCGGAATTTTAAGCCGCCAAAAATGAAATGACTGGGGCGGCGAAATCTGCCCCATTTTGCTGCAATAATTCGTGCAGATAATTCCCGGAGAGAAATTAGGATAATTCTTGTGAGATCATAATCGCCTATTTTTCTTAATTCATTTTGGCTTTTAAATTGTTCTTTAAAGAACATCTCAGCGATTTTAAACGGTATTCTTTGTATTATTTTGTTACAAACCCTCTTCGGTCGATGAATATTCAGACGTTTTTTCCTCTTCCTTTGCCAGCTTACGTGCTAACCACTGCGCTTACCGTGTGCCTGGGTGAATCTGGCGCTGTCATCCCCTGAGAATCTGTCATAAAATGCTGCCCGCGTCGCAAACTGACACTTTATATTTATATGCGATGATATTGAGTGAGCCTTAACGCTAGTGTGCATATTCGGTTTTTTTCTTACAAATATTCATAACGTTAATTTTGCCTCGCCAGTTGTGCAGTTATTAACCAGGACTGTTTAACTCTGTAAATAGAGGGCTTTCGAGTCCTTATACGGAGAGTCCTGGCTTGACAAGCTTTTCCCTCGCTCCGTAAACTCCTTTAGGTGGGAATTTGTGGGTTAAAGTGGTGAGGAGGGGTGAGACTGGCATGTTCCGTGGAGCAACGTTAGTCAATCTCGACAGCAAAGGGCGTTTATCGGTACCAACCCGATACCGCGACCAGCTGATTGAGAACGCTGCGGGTCAAATGGTTTGCACCATTGACATTAACTCCCCCTGCCTGCTGCTTTACCCCTTACCTGAATGGGAAATTATTGAGCAAAAGCTGTCGCGACTGTCGAGCATGAACCCGCAGGAGCGCCGCGTGCAGCGGCTGTTATTGGGACATGCCAGTGAATGTCAGATGGATAACGCAGGGCGATTACTGATTGCCCCTGTGTTGCGGCAACATGCCGGTCTGACAAAAGAAGTGATGCTGGTCGGGCAGTTCAACAAGTTTGAACTGTGGGATGAAACGACCTGGTATCAACAGGTCAAGGAAGATATCGACGCTGAGCAGTCTGATTCCGCGACATTATCGGAACGACTGCAGGACTTGTCTCTATAAATATGATGGAAAATTATAAACATAAAACGGTGTTACTGGACGAGGCCGTTAACGGCCTGAATATTCGTCCGGATGGCATCTACATTGATGGCACGTTTGGTCGCGGTGGCCACTCGCGTTTGATCCTCTCCCAACTGGGTGAGGAGGGACGTCTGCTGGCAATCGATCGCGATCCGCAAGCAATTGCCGTTGCACAGACCATCAATGACCCACGCTTTTCCATCGTGCATGGACCTTTCTCTGCGCTCGCGGACTATGTGGCTGAGCGCGGCCTGACGGGCAAGATCGACGGGATTCTTCTCGATCTTGGCGTCTCTTCACCCCAACTTGACGACGCTGAACGCGGTTTCTCCTTTATGCGTGATGGTCCGCTGGACATGCGGATGGACCCGACGCGCGGACAATCCGCCGCCGAGTGGCTACAGACCGCTGACGAAGCCGATATTGCATGGGTCATTAAAACGTTTGGCGAAGAGCGTTTTGGCAAACGTATTGCGCGCGCCATTGTTGAGCGCAACCGCATTGAGCCAATGACCCGCACCAAAGAGTTGGCCGAGGTGATCGCGGCAGCGACCCCGGTGAAGGATAAGCACAAACATCCCGCGACCCGTACCTTCCAGGCGGTTCGCATCTGGGTAAACAGTGAACTGGAGGAAATAGAGCTGGCGCTAAAAAGCTCGCTCGACGTGCTGGCCCCGGGTGGGCGGTTATCCATCATCAGCTTCCATTCGCTGGAAGACCGTATTGTGAAACGCTTTATGCGTGAACAAAGCCGCGGTCCTCAGGTGCCAGCGGGGCTGCCGATGACGGAAGAACAACTCAGGAAGCTGGGTGGCCGTCAGTTGCGAGCATTAGGCAAGTTGATGCCGGGCGAAGAAGAAGTGGCAGAGAATCCACGCGCCCGTAGTTCAGTGCTGCGTGTTGCAGAGAGGACGAACGCATGATCGGCAGAGTGACAGAGACCCTAAGCAAAGTTAAGGATTCGTTAGGAAGCAACGAGCGCCATGCCTTGCCTGGCGTGATCGGCGACGATCTTTTGCGGTTTGGGAAACTGCCACTCTGTCTGTTCATTTGCATCATTGTCACGGCAGTAACGGTGGTGACGACAGCCCACCATACACGTTTATTGACTGCGCAACGCGAGCAGATGGTACTGGAACGCGATGCGCTGGATATTGAATGGCGAAATCTGATCCTTGAAGAAAACGCGCTCGGCGATCATAGCCGGGTTGAACGGATCGCAACGGAAAAGCTGCAGCTGCAGCATGTTGATCCTTCACAGGAAAATATCGTAGTACAAAAATAAGGGAAAACGCGACGCATGAAAGCAGCGGCAAAAACGCTAAAACCAAAACGTCAGGAAGAACAGGCCAACTTTATCAGTTGGCGTTTTGCGTTGCTTTGCGGCTGCATTTTACTGGCGCTGGGTTTTCTGCTGGGCCGCGTGGCCTGGCTGCAGATCGTCGCGCCTGACATGCTGGTACGCCAGGGCGATATGCGCTCTCTGCGCGTTCAGGAGGTCTCCACGTCCCGCGGGATGATCACCGACCGCTCCGGTCGTCCGCTGGCGGTGAGCGTACCGGTGAAGGCTATCTGGGCCGATCCGAAAGAGCTGCACGACGCCGGTGGCATTACCCTTGATAACCGCTGGAAAGCGCTGGCTGATGCGCTGAAAATGCCGCTGGATCAGCTGGCTTCCCGCGTTAACGCGAACCCGAAAGGGCGTTTTATCTATCTGGCGCGTCAGGTTAACCCTGACATGGCCGACTACATTCGCAAACTGAAGCTGCCGGGCATTCATCTGCGTGAAGAATCCCGTCGTTACTATCCATCCGGCGAAGTAACCGCTCACCTCATTGGCTTCACCAACGTCGACAGCCAGGGGATTGAGGGCGTTGAAAAAAGCTTCGATAAGTGGCTCACCGGTCAGCCGGGTGAGCGAATCGTGCGTAAGGACCGCTACGGGCGCGTCATCGAAGATATCTCCTCTACGGACAGTCAGGCAGCGCACAACCTGGCCCTGAGTATCGACGAGCGCCTGCAGGCGCTGGTCTACCGCGAGCTGAACAACGCCGTGGCGTTCAACAAGGCGGAGTCAGGCAGCGCCGTGCTGGTGGATGTCAGCACCGGTGAAGTGCTGGCGATGGCCAACAGTCCGTCCTACAACCCGAACAACTTTACCGGCACCGCAAAAGATGCCATGCGTAACCGGGCGATTACCGACGTGTTCGAACCTGGCTCCACGGTGAAACCGATGGTGGTGATGACCGCGCTCCAGCGCGGAATCGTCAATGAAAACACGGTTCTGAACACCATCCCATACCGTATTAACGGCCACGAGATAAAAGACGTGGCGCGCTACAGCGAATTGACCCTGACCGGGGTGTTACAGAAGTCGAGTAACGTCGGTGTTTCAAAGCTGGCGTTAGCGATGCCGTCCTCAGCGTTAGTAGAGACTTACTCACGTTTTGGACTGGGAAAGGCGACCAATTTGGGGTTGGTCGGAGAACGCAGTGGCTTATATCCTCAAAAACAACGGTGGTCTGACATAGAGAGGGCCACCTTCTCTTTCGGCTACGGGCTAATGGTAACACCGTTACAGTTAGCGCGAGTCTACGCAACTATCGGCAGCTACGGCATTTATCGCCCACTGTCGATTACCAAAGTTGACCCCCCGGTTCCCGGTGAACGTGTCTTCCCGGAATCCATTGTCCGCACCGTGGTGCATATGATGGAAAGCGTGGCGCTACCGGGCGGCGGCGGCGTGAAGGCGGCGATTAAAGGCTATCGTATCGCCATTAAAACCGGTACAGCGAAAAAAGTGGGGCCAGACGGCCGCTACATCAACAAATACATTGCCTATACCGCAGGCGTTGCGCCTGCAAGCAATCCGCGTTTTGCGCTGGTGGTCGTGATAAACGATCCACAGGCGGGTAAATACTACGGCGGCGCCGTCTCCGCGCCTGTGTTCGGGGCCATCATGGGCGGCGTGTTACGCACCATGAACATTGAACCGGATGCGCTGGCGACGGGCGAAAAAAGTGAATTTGTAATTAATCAAGGCGAGGGTACAGGTGGCAGATCGTAATTTGCGCGACCTTCTCGCTCCGTGGGTGCCAAATGCACCGGAGCGAGCACTGCGAGAGATGGTACTGGACAGCCGCGTGGCTGCTTCTGGCGATCTTTTTGTGGCGGTGGTCGGTCATCAGGCGGACGGGCGTCGTTATATCCCGCAGGCGATTGCGCAAGGTGTGGCTGCCATTATTGCTGAGGCTAAAGATGAGGCAACCGACGGTGAGATCCGTGAAATGCACGGCGTGCCGGTCATCTATCTCAGCCAGTTAAATGAACGTCTTTCCGCACTGGCGGGACGTTTTTATCACGAACCTTCCGACCAGCTGCGCCTGGTTGGCGTAACGGGTACGAACGGAAAAACCACCACCACGCAGCTGATGGCGCAGTGGGCTCAGCTGCTGGGTGAAACCGGCGCGGTGATGGGGACCGTGGGTAACGGTCTGCTGGGCAAAGTGAGCCCGACGGAAAACACCACCGGCTCCGCGGTTGACGTACAGCACGTGCTCGCCGGTCTGGCAGGGCAGGGTGCAACCTTTGCCGCGATGGAGGTCTCTTCGCACGGTCTGGTCCAGCACCGCGTCGCGGCGCTGAAATTTGCCGCGTCCGTGTTTACCAACCTGAGCCGCGATCATCTTGATTATCATGGTGATATGGAGCACTACGAAGCCGCGAAATGGCTGCTCTATTCCACTCACCACTGTGGTCAGGCGATCATCAATGCCGACGATGAAGTCGGTCGCCGCTGGCTGGCGAAGCTGCCCGATGCGGTTGCCGTATCGATGGAAGACCATATCAATCCGAACTGCCACGGCCGCTGGCTGAAGGCGGTTGAGGTGAAATATCACGACAGCGGGGCGACCATCCGCTTTGCCTCTTCCTGGGGTGAAGGCGAAATTGAAAGCCGCCTGATGGGGGCGTTTAACGTCAGCAACCTGCTGCTGGCGCTGGCAACGCTGCTGGCGCTGGGTTACCCGATGGCTGAGCTGCTGAAAACCGCCGCGCGTCTGCAGCCAGTTTGTGGCCGTATGGAAGTGTTTAGCGCGCCGGGTAAACCGACCGTTGTGGTTGATTATGCCCACACGCCGGATGCGCTGGAAAAAGCGCTGGAAGCGGCGCGCCTGCACTGTACCGGTAAGCTCTGGTGCGTGTTTGGCTGCGGCGGCGATCGTGACAAAGGCAAACGCCCGCTGATGGGCGCTATTGCGGAACAGTTCGCAGATATTCCGGTTGTCACCGATGACAACCCGCGTACGGAAGAGCCGCGCGCCATCATTAATGACATTCTGGCGGGCATGCTGGATGCGGGCCGCGCGCGCGTCGTCGAAGGCCGGGCGGAAGCCGTGACGAATGCCATCATGCAGGCACAGGAGAATGATGTTGTTCTGCTGGCGGGTAAAGGCCATGAAGATTATCAGATCGTTGGCAACCACCGTCTGGATTACTCGGATCGCGTAACGGCAGCTCGCCTGCTGGGAGTCGTCGCATGATTAGCCTCTCGTTAAGCCAGGCCGCAGCGGTACTGCACGGCGACCTGCACGGGCAAGACCTGACCATTGATGCCGTGACGACGGACACCCGCAAAGTCACCGCTGGCTGTCTGTTCGTGGCGCTGAAAGGCGAGCGTTTTGACGCGCATGATTTTGCTGAACAGGCCAAAGATAACGGCGCCGGTGCGCTGCTGGTCAGCCGCAAGCTTGATATCGATCTGCCGCAGGTTGTGGTGAAAGATACGCGTCTCGCGTTCGGTGAGCTGGCGGCCTGGGTTCGTCAGCAGGTGCCGGCTCGCGTCGTGGCCCTGACCGGATCCTCAGGCAAAACGTCAGTGAAAGAGATGACGGCGGCGATCCTCAGCCAGTGCGGCAATACGCTTTATACCGCGGGCAACCTCAATAATGACATCGGCGTGCCGATGACATTGCTTCGCCTGACCAAAGAGCACGAGTATGCGGTGATCGAGTTAGGTGCAAACCACCAGGGTGAAATCGCCTGGACCGTGAGCCTGACGCGCCCGGAAGCAGCGCTGGTGAATAACCTCGCGGCTGCGCACCTGGAAGGCTTTGGCTCGCTGGAAGGCGTGGCAAAAGCGAAAGGCGAGATTTACACCGGCCTGCCGGAAAACGGTATCGCCATTCTGAACGCCGATAACAACGACTGGCTTAACTGGCAGAGCATCATTGGTGCGCGTAAAACCTGGCGCTTCTCGCCAAATGCGGCCAACAGTGATTTTACGGCGACCAATATCCATGTGACGTCGCACGGCACCGAGTTCACCCTCACGACCCCAACGGGTGGCGTGGAGGTGCTGCTGCCGCTGCCGGGTCGCCATAACATCGCCAATGCCCTTGCGGCGGCGGCGCTGTCAACGGCGGTAGGCGCTTCACATGAGGCGATCAAAGCCGGGCTGGCGAACCTGAAAGCCGTGCCGGGACGCCTGTTCCCGATTCAGCTTTCGGAAAACAAGCTGCTGCTGGATGACTCCTATAACGCGAACGTTGGCTCGATGACGGCGGCGGTGCAGGTGTTATCTGAAATGCCGGGCTTCCGCATCATGGTGGTTGGCGACATGGCAGAGCTGGGCGACGAAAGCGAAGCCTGTCATACCCAGGTCGGTGAAGCGGCGAAAGCGGCGGGGCTGGACTGTGTACTGAGCGCAGGAAAACTGAGCCAGGCGATTAGCCAGGCCAGCGGCGTTGGCGAGCATTTTGCCGATAAAGCCGCGTTGATTGAGCGCCTTAAGGCATTAATGACAGAAAAACAAATTGTGACAGTGTTAGTGAAAGGTTCACGTAGTGCCGCCATGGAAGAGGTTGTGCACGCATTACAGGAGAACGGGACATGTTAGTTTGGCTGGCCGAACATTTGGTCAAATATTACTCAGGCTTTAACGTCTTTTCCTATCTGACGTTTCGCGCCATCGTCAGCCTGCTGACTGCGCTGTTCATCTCGTTGTGGATGGGCCCGCGCATGATTGCCCGTCTGCAAAAGCTCTCTTTCGGCCAGGTTGTGCGTAACGACGGCCCGGAATCGCACTTCAGCAAGCGCGGTACCCCGACCATGGGCGGGATCATGATCCTGACTGCCATCGTCGTTTCCGTACTGCTGTGGGCATACCCGTCCAACCCGTACGTCTGGTGTGTGCTGACGGTTCTGGTGGGTTACGGGATCATCGGTTTTGTTGATGATTACCGCAAAGTCGTCCGTAAAGACACTAAAGGCCTGATTGCCCGCTGGAAGTACTTCTGGATGTCGGTGATCGCGCTGGGCGTGGCCTTCGCGCTGTATCTGGCAGGGAAAGACACGCCAGCGACCGAGCTGGTCGTGCCGTTCTTTAAAGACGTGATGCCGCAGCTGGGTCTGTTCTACATTCTGCTGGCGTACTTTGTGATTGTCGGCACCGGTAACGCCGTTAACCTGACCGACGGTCTGGATGGCCTGGCGATTATGCCAACCGTCTTCGTGGCGGCCGGTTTTGCGCTGGTGGCCTGGGCGACCGGTAACATGAATTTCGCGAACTATCTGCACATCCCTTATCTGCGCCACGCGGGTGAACTGGTGATCGTCTGTACGGCGATTGTCGGCGCGGGGCTGGGTTTCCTGTGGTTCAACACCTATCCGGCTCAGGTCTTTATGGGTGACGTCGGTTCACTGGCGTTAGGCGGCGCGCTGGGCATTATTGCCGTGCTGCTGCGTCAGGAGTTCCTGCTGGTGATCATGGGCGGCGTGTTTGTGGTTGAGACGCTGTCGGTGATTTTGCAGGTCGGCTCCTTCAAGCTGCGCGGTCAGCGCATCTTCCGTATGGCGCCGATTCACCACCACTATGAACTGAAAGGTTGGCCGGAGCCGCGCGTCATTGTGCGCTTCTGGATTATTTCGCTGATGCTGGTGCTGATTGGCCTGGCAACGCTGAAGGTACGTTAATCATGGCAGATTACCAGGGCAAAAAAGTCGTTATCATCGGGTTAGGCCTCACGGGCCTTTCCTGCGTGGACTTTTTCCTCGCACGTGGCGTGACGCCGCGCGTGATGGATACGCGTGTCTCTCCGCCGGGTCTGGATAAACTGCCGGAACAGGTTGAACGCCACCTTGGTGGTCTGAATGATGACTGGCTGCTGGCAGCCGATCTGATTGTCGCCAGCCCGGGTATGGCGCTGGCGCATCCTTCCCTGAGCGCTGCCGCAGATGCAGGCGTTGAGATTGTCGGCGATATCGAGCTGTTCTGCCGCGAAGCGCAGGCGCCCGTTATCGCGATTACCGGTTCTAACGGTAAAAGCACCGTCACCACCCTGGTGGGGGAAATGGCAAAAGCGGCGGGCATGAACGTCGGCGTTGGCGGTAACATTGGTTTGCCTGCTCTGATGCTGCTGGACAAAGGCTGTGAACTGTATGTTCTTGAGCTTTCCAGCTTCCAGCTGGAAACGACCTCCAGCCTGCATGCTGCCGCTGCGACGATCCTCAACGTGACTGAAGATCACATGGACAGATATCCATTTGGTCTGCAGCAGTACCGTGCCGCCAAGCTGCGCGTTTATGAGAATGCCAAAGTCTGCGTAGTGAACGCCGATGATGCGCTGACCATGCCGGTGCGTGGCGCAGACGACCGCTGCATTAGTTTTGGCATCACCATGGGTGATTATCATCTGAACCGCCAGCTGGGCGAAACCTGGCTGCGCGTGAAAGGTGAGAAAGTGCTGAACGTGAAAGAGATGAAGCTCTCTGGGCAGCACAACTATACCAATGCGCTGGCGGCGCTGGCGCTGGCGGACGCAGTGGGGCTGCCGCGCTCCTCAAGCCTGAAAGCGTTAACCACGTTTTCCGGCCTGGCACACCGTTTCCAGCTGGCGCTGGAGCACAACGGCGTGCGCTGGATCAACGACTCCAAAGCCACCAACGTGGGCAGCACGGAGGCCGCGCTGAACGGCCTGCACGTTGACGGTACCTTGCATCTGCTGCTGGGCGGTGACGGTAAATCAGCGGATTTCTCGTCCCTGAAGCCGTATCTCTCCGGCGATAACGTCCGTCTGTACTGCTTCGGCCGTGACGGCAGCGAGCTGGCTGCACTGCGCCCTGAGGTTGCCGAGCAAACCGAAACCATGGAGCAGGCGATGCGGCTGATTGCCCCTCGCGTGAAGCCGGGTGATATGGTGCTGCTCTCGCCGGCCTGCGCCAGCCTCGATCAATTCAAGAATTTCGAACAGCGTGGTGATGTCTTTACCCGCCTGGCGAAGGAGTTAGGCTGATGCGTTTATCTCTCCCTCGCCTGAAAATGCCGCGCCTGCCAGGATTTGGGATCCTGGTGTGGTTGTTTGCGGCACTCAAAGGCTGGGTGATGGGCTCTCGTCAAAAAGATAACGACAGCCTGATCATGTACGACCGCACGCTGTTCTGGCTCACGATGGGGCTCGCGGCGGTCGGCTTTATTATGGTGACGTCAGCGTCAATGCCCGTCGGGCAGCGTCTGGCGAACGATCCTTTCCTGTTTGCCAAGCGTGATGGTCTGTACATTATCCTGGCATTTTGCCTGGCGCTGGTGACCTTGCGTCTGCCGATGGAGTTCTGGCAGCGGCACAGTACGGCGATGCTGATCGCGTCGATCATTATGCTGCTGATCGTTCTGGTGGTGGGGAGTTCCGTAAACGGGGCATCACGCTGGATCGCCTTTGGCCCGCTGCGTATTCAGCCTGCGGAATTTACCAAGCTCTCCCTGTTCTGCTACCTGGCGAACTACCTGGTGCGTAAGGTAGATGAAGTGCGTAATAACCTGCGCGGCTTCTTAAAACCGATGGGCGTGATTCTGGTGCTGGCGGTCTTACTGCTGGCGCAGCCTGACCTCGGTACCGTGGTGGTACTGTTTGTCACCACGCTGGCCATGCTGTTCCTGGCGGGCGCAAAGCTGTGGCAGTTCATCGCCATTATCGGGATGGGGATTTCAGCGGTTGTGCTGCTGATCCTCGCCGAGCCTTACCGTATTCGCCGCGTGACCTCGTTCTGGAACCCGTGGGAAGACCCGTTCGGCAGCGGCTATCAGTTGACGCAGTCACTCATGGCCTTTGGGCGCGGTGAGCTCTGGGGGCAGGGGCTGGGTAACTCGGTACAGAAACTGGAGTATTTACCGGAAGCGCATACTGACTTCATCTTCTCCATTATTGCGGAAGAACTGGGTTATATCGGTGTGGTATTAGCGCTATTAATGGTATTCTTCGTCGCTTTCCGCGCCATGTCCATCGGCCGGAAAGCGCTGGAGATCGATCACCGTTTCTCAGGCTTCCTGGCCTGCTCAATTGGTATCTGGTTTAGCTTCCAGGCATTGGTTAACGTCGGGGCCGCAGCAGGTATGCTGCCGACCAAAGGTCTGACGTTGCCGTTGATCAGTTATGGTGGTTCCAGTCTGTTGATTATGTCGACGGCCATCATGCTGTTGTTGCGCATAGATTATGAGACGCGTCTGGAAAAAGCCCAGGCGTTTACACGAGGTTCACGATGAATCAACCGAAGCGGTTAATGGTGATGGCAGGCGGTACCGGCGGACATGTGTTCCCGGGACTGGCGGTTGCGCACCATTTAATGGATCAGGGCTGGCAGGTACGCTGGCTGGGAACCGCAGACCGCATGGAGGCCGACCTGGTACCGAAACACGGTATCGAGATCGACTTTATTCGTATTTCCGGCCTTCGGGGCAAAGGCCTCAAGGCAATTCTGCTGGCACCGGTGCGCATTTTTAACGCCTGGCGTCAGGCGCGCACCATCATGAAGCGCTTTAAGCCCGATGTGGTGCTGGGCATGGGCGGCTATGTCTCGGGTCCAGGTGGGTTAGCCGCGTGGTCGTTAGGTATTCCCGTCGTGCTGCATGAGCAGAACGGTATTGCGGGTCTGACCAACAAATGGCTGGCGAAAATCGCCACCAAAGTCATGCAGGCATTTCCCGGCGCGTTCCCGAAAGCGGATGTGGTGGGAAACCCGGTGCGCGTAGACGTACTGGCACTGCCGCTGCCGGATGCTCGCCTGGCGGGCCGTGAAGGGCCGGTGCGTGTGCTGGTCGTCGGCGGTTCTCAGGGCGCACGTATTTTAAACCAGACGATGCCGCAGGTTGCCGCAAAGCTGGGTGATGCCGTCACCATCTGGCACCAGAGTGGAAAAGGCGCTCAGCAGACCGTTGAGCAGGCTTATGCCGAGGCGGGGCAGCCGCAGCATAACGTGACGGAATTTATCGACGACATGGCGGTAGCCTATGCCTGGGCCGATGTCGTGGTCTGTCGTTCTGGCGCCTTAACGGTAAGCGAAATCGCTGCCGCGGGGCTGCCGGCTCTGTTTGTGCCTTTCCAGCACAAAGACAGACAGCAGTACTGGAATGCCCTGCCGCTTGAGAAAGCCGGTGCGGCGAAAATTTTTGAGCAGCCACAATTTACCGCCGACGCGGTCGCCACCACCCTGGCGGGCTGGAACAGAGACGTATTGCTTGAGATGGCTGAACGCGCGCGTGCGGCGGCTATCCCTGATGCTACGGAACGGGTGGCAAAAGAAGTGAGCCTGGCAGCTCAGGCTTAACCCTCGCAGCGCGTGAAGCGCGGCACGAATTTTAAGTAGTCGATGGCGTTTAGAGAATGAATACACAACAACTGGCAAAACTGCGTTCAATCGTGCCCGAGATGCGTCGCGTCCGGCACATTCACTTTGTTGGCATCGGTGGTGCTGGCATGGGCGGTATTGCCGAAGTGTTAGCTAACGAAGGCTATCAGATCAGCGGGTCTGACCTGGCGCCAAACCCTGTAACGCAGCAGCTGGCGTCGCTTGGGGCGACTATCTATTTCAATCATCGCCCGGAAAACGTGCGCGATGCGAGCGTGGTAGTGGTATCGAGCGCTATCTCCTCTGACAACCCGGAAATCGTTGCCGCGCATGACGCGCGCATTCCGGTGATCCGCCGTGCAGAAATGCTGGCGGAACTGATGCGTTTTCGCCACGGCATCGCGATTGCCGGGACCCACGGTAAAACCACGACCACGGCGATGGTCTCCAGTATTTATGCAGAAGCGGGTCTCGACCCGACGTTTGTCAACGGCGGCCTGGTCAAAGCCGCGGGCGTGCATGCGCGTCTGGGCCACAGTCGTTATCTGATTGCTGAAGCGGATGAGAGCGACGCGTCGTTCCTGCACCTGCAGCCGATGGTGGCGATTGTCACCAACATCGAAGCGGACCATATGGATACCTACCAGGGTGACTTCGAGAACTTAAAGCAGACCTTTATCAACTTCCTGCACAACCTGCCGTTCTACGGGCGCGCGGTGATGTGCGTTGACGATCCGGTGATCCGCGAGCTGTTGCCGCGCGTGGGTCGTCAAATCACCACTTACGGTTTCAGTGAAGACGCTGACGTCCGCGTGGAAGAGTACAAACAGATTGGCGCGCAGGGGCACTTCACGCTGGCGCGTCAGGACAAAGAGCTGCTGCACGTGACGCTGAATGCGCCAGGGCGCCATAACGCGCTCAATGCCGCAGCGGCAGTGGCCGTCGCGACGGAAGAAGGCATTGATGATGATGCGATCCTGCGCGCGCTGGAAAGTTTCCAGGGCACCGGTCGTCGTTTCGACTTCCTCGGTGAATTCCCGCTGGATCCGGTGAACGGTAAAGCCGGTACGGCGATGCTGGTGGACGACTACGGTCACCATCCAACCGAAGTGGACGCCACCATTAAAGCCGCACGTGCGGGCTGGCCGGACAAGAATCTGGTGATGGTGTTCCAGCCGCACCGTTTCACGCGTACGCGCGATCTGTATGACGATTTCGCCAGCGTCCTGTCGCAGGTAGACACCCTGCTAATGCTGGATGTGTACGCCGCAGGCGAGACGCCGATTCCTGGTGCAGACAGTCGTTCTCTGTGCCGTACCATCCGTGGACGCGGTAAGGTTGACCCTATTCTGGTTTCTGACCCTGCCCAGGTGGCGGAAATTCTGGCACCGGTCCTGACAGGTAACGATTTGATTCTGATTCAGGGGGCGGGAAATATCGGCAAAATCGCCCGTACCTTAGCTGAAATCAAACTGAAGCCGCAAAACCAGGAGGATGAGCATCATGGCTGATAAGATTGCTGTCCTGTCTGGCGGCACCTCCGCCGAGCGCGAGGTTTCCCTGAATTCCGGCGCGGCTGTACTGGTGGGCCTGCGTGAAGGTGGCGTCAATGCGCACCTGGTTGACCCAAAAGAGGTCGACGTGACGCAGTTAAAAGCCATGGGCTTCGATAAAGTTTTTATCGCTTTACACGGTCGTGGCGGTGAAGACGGTACCCTGCAGGGGCTTCTGGATCTGCTCGGCCTGCCGTACACCGGGAGCGGCGTGATGGCTTCCGCTATCTCTATGGATAAACTGCGCAGCAAGCTGCTGTGGCAGGGCGCAGGGTTACCTGTCGCACCATGGGTAGCGCTGACGCGACGCGAATTTGAATTGGGCCTGTCGGATAGCGTTAATGCACGCATTGCTGAACTGGGCTTACCGGTTATTGTAAAGCCCAGCCGGGAGGGCTCCAGCGTGGGAATGTCCAAAGTCGACAAAGCTGACGATTTAGCGTCCGCTTTAGCGCTGGCATTTCAACATGATGATGAAGTTCTGGTAGAAAAATGGCTTAGCGGGCCGGAATTTACCGTCGCGATGCTTGGCGAAGAAATTTTACCGTCAATCCGTATCCAACCCGCTGGAGTCTTCTATGATTATGAGGCGAAGTATCTCTCTGATGAGACGCAATATTTCTGCCCAAGTGGTCTTGAAGCTGAGCGTGAAGCCGATTTACAGTCCCTGGTGCTTAAAGCCTGGCATGTTCTGGGTTGCCAGGGCTGGGGGCGCATCGACGTGATGCAGGACCGGGATGGACAATTTTATCTGCTGGAAGCCAATACCTCTCCGGGAATGACCAGCCACAGCCTTGTGCCGATGGCCGCGCGTCAGGCGGGGATGAGCTTCTCGCAGTTAGTCGTACGCATTCTGGACCAGGCGGGCTGATATGTCTCAGGCTGCATTGAACACGCGCAACCGCGATGACGAGGAAGAATACACCTCTTCACGCCGCAGTAATGGAACGCGTCTTGCAGGCATCATTTTCCTGCTCGGGGTGCTGTGCACCGTGTTTATCAGCGGCTGGATGGTCCTGGGCTGGATGGAAGATGCGCAGCGGTTGCCACTTTCTAAGCTGGTGGTCACCGGTGAGCGTCACTACACGCGTAACGACGATATTCGCCAGTCAATACTGGCACTGGGCTCGCCTGGCACCTTTATGACTCAGGACGTCAATATTATCCAGAGCCAGATTGAACGTCTGCCATGGATAAAACAGGCGAGCGTAAGAAAGCAATGGCCTGATGAATTGAAGATTCATCTGGTTGAATATGTGCCCATTGCGCGTTGGAATGATCAGCACATGGTTGACGTCGACGGAAATTCCTTCAGCGTCCCGGCCGATCGTGTCAACAAGCAAAATTTACCGATGTTGTATGGCCCTGAAGGCAGCGAAAACGAAGTGTTACAGGGTTTTCGTGAAATGGGTCAGGTTCTGGCGAAGGACAGGTTTACGTTAAAAGATGCTGCCATGACGGCGCGCCGTTCCTGGCAGCTTACGTTAACGAACGGCATTAAGCTCAACCTGGGGCGCGGGGACACCATGAAGCGTCTGGCGCGTTTTGTCGAACTTTACCCGGTTTTACAGCAGCAGGCACAGACTGACGGCAAACGGATAAGCTACGTTGATTTGCGCTATGACTCAGGCGCAGCAGTCGGTTGGGTACCGGCTCCGGTCGAGGAACCTAATCAGCAACAGAATCAGGCACAGGTACAGGCAGAACAACAATGATCAAGGCGACGGACAGAAAACTGGTAGTTGGACTGGAGATTGGCACCGCGAAGGTTGCCGCTTTAGTAGGGGAAGTTCTGCCCGACGGTATGGTCAATATCATTGGCGTGGGCAGTTGCCCGTCCCGTGGTATGGATAAAGGTGGGGTAAACGATCTTGAATCGGTGGTGAAGTGCGTCCAGCGCGCCATCGATCAGGCTGAATTGATGGCAGATTGCCAGATTTCTTCTGTCTATCTGGCCCTCTCTGGTAAGCACATTAGCTGCCAGAACGAAATCGGCATGGTGCCGATTTCCGAAGAAGAAGTGACGCAGGAAGACGTTGAAAACGTTGTGCATACGGCGAAATCCGTGCGTGTCCGCGATGAGCATCGCGTGTTGCACGTGATCCCGCAGGAATATGCGATTGACTACCAGGAAGGGATCAAGAACCCGGTCGGTCTGTCAGGCGTTCGTATGCAGGCAAAAGTGCACCTGATCACATGTCACAACGATATGGCGAAGAACATTGTAAAAGCCGTTGAACGTTGTGGCCTGAAAGTTGACCAACTTATTTTCGCCGGTCTGGCGGCAAGTTATTCCGTGCTGACCGAAGATGAACGTGAACTGGGTGTCTGTGTGGTCGATATTGGTGGTGGTACAATGGACATGGCCGTGTATACCGGCGGTGCGTTGCGCCACACCAAAGTGATCCCGTACGCAGGGAACGTCGTGACCAGTGATATTGCTTACGCTTTTGGTACGCCACCGAGCGATGCAGAAGCGATTAAAGTGCGCCACGGCTGTGCGCTGGGCTCTATTGTTGGCAAAGATGAGAGCGTTGAAGTGCCAAGCGTCGGTGGTCGTCCACCGCGCAGCCTGCAGCGCCAGACGTTGGCAGAGGTGATCGAGCCGCGCTATACCGAGCTGCTCAACCTGGTCAACGAAGAGATTTTACAGTTACAGGAACAGCTTCGTCAGCAGGGTGTTAAACATCATCTTGCAGCGGGGATTGTATTAACCGGCGGTGCAGCGCAAATTGAAGGTCTTGCGGCCTGTGCACAGCGCGTGTTCCATACGCAGGTTCGTATTGGTGCGCCGCTGAATATCACCGGTTTAACGGATTATGCTCAGGAGCCGTATTATTCAACGGCTGTGGGCCTGCTCCACTACGGGAAGGAATCTCATCTCAGTGGTGAAGCGGAAGTGGAAAAACGCGTCTCAGTGGGGTCGTGGGTCAAACGACTGAACAACTGGTTGCGAAAAGAGTTTTAATTTTTTTAAGAGACCGGAGAGAATTAGCGGTCTCGGGCGACAGGCACAACGGAGAGAGAAATTATGTTTGAACCTATGGAACTGACCAACGACGCGGTGATTAAAGTCATCGGCGTCGGTGGTGGCGGCGGTAACGCCGTAGAGCATATGGTGCGTGAACGCATTGAAGGTGTTGAATTCTTTGCAGTTAACACCGATGCACAGGCACTGCGTAAGACGGCTGTAGGCCAGACTATCCAGATCGGCGGTGGTATCACCAAAGGGCTGGGAGCAGGGGCTAACCCGGAAGTGGGCCGCAATGCGGCTGAAGAAGATCGTGAAGCCCTGCGCGCTGCACTGGAAGGTGCGGACATGGTCTTCATTGCAGCAGGTATGGGTGGCGGTACCGGTACCGGCGCAGCACCTGTTGTAGCTGAAGTGGCTAAAGATTTAGGTATCCTGACCGTTGCTGTCGTGACTAAGCCTTTCAATTTTGAAGGCAAGAAGCGTATGGCCTTCGCGGAGCAGGGTATCACCGAGCTGTCCAAGCACGTTGACTCGCTGATCACCATCCCGAACGACAAGCTGTTGAAAGTGCTGGGTCGCGGTATCTCCCTGCTGGACGCCTTCGGCGCAGCAAACGACGTGCTGAAAGGCGCGGTTCAAGGTATCGCTGAACTGATTACCCGTCCTGGCCTGATGAACGTTGACTTTGCAGACGTTCGCACCGTGATGTCCGAAATGGGCTACGCGATGATGGGCTCTGGCGTGGCGAGCGGCGAAGACCGTGCAGAAGAAGCGGCTGAAATGGCCATCTCTTCTCCACTGCTGGAAGATATCGATCTGTCTGGTGCGCGTGGCGTGCTGGTCAACATTACCGCTGGCTTTGACCTGCGTCTGGATGAGTTCGAAACCGTGGGTAACACTATCCGTGCGTTCGCCTCTGACAACGCTACCGTGGTAATCGGTACTTCGCTTGACCCTGAAATGAACGACGAGCTGCGTGTTACCGTTGTTGCGACCGGTATCGGTATGGACAAGCGTCCTGAGATCACCTTAGTGACCAACAAGCAGACTCAGCAACCGGTAATGGATCGTTACCAGCAGCACGGTATGTCTCCGCTGACTCAGGAGCAAAAACCGGCCGCGAAAGTGGTGAACGACCCAACGCCGCAAACGGCGAAAGAGCCAGATTATCTGGATATCCCGGCGTTCCTGCGCAAGCAAGCTGATTAAGAATTGGCTGGAATTAGGGGATTTGCGCTCTTTGTGCTAAACTGGCCCACCGTTAGTGATATACACTCTCGGTTGGATAGTTAATTTGGCGAGATTATACGATGATCAAACAAAGGACACTTAAACGTATCGTTCAGGCGACGGGTGTCGGTTTACATACCGGCAAGAAAGTCACGCTGACGTTACGCCCTGCGCCGGCCAATACCGGGGTCATCTATCGTCGCACCGACTTGAATCCACCGGTAGATTTTCCGGCCGATGCCAAATCTGTGCGTGATACTATGCTCTGTACTTGTCTGGTGAACGAGCATGACGTGCGGATTTCTACCGTAGAGCACCTGAACGCCGCCCTGGCGGGGCTGGGTATCGACAACATTATTGTTGAAGTCGATGCGCCAGAAATCCCGATTATGGATGGCAGTGCTGCACCGTTCGTCTATCTGTTGCTGGATGCCGGCATCGAAGAACTGAACTGCGCGAAGAAATTTGTTCGCATCAAAGAGACCGTTCGCGTCGAAGATGGCGACAAGTGGGCTGAATTCAAACCGTACAATGGTTTCTCGTTGGACTTTACCATCGACTTTAACCATCCGGCGATTGATTCCAGCACCCAGCGCTACGCGATGAACTTCTCTGCTGATGCGTTTATGCGCCAGATCAGCCGAGCCCGTACGTTTGGCTTCATGCGTGATATCGAATATCTGCAGTCCCGCGGCCTGTGCCTGGGCGGCAGCTTCGATTGTGCCATCGTTGTTGACGATTATCGCGTACTGAACGAAGACGGCCTGCGTTTCGAAGATGAATTCGTTCGTCACAAAATGCTGGACGCTATCGGCGACCTGTTTATGTGTGGTCACAACATCATTGGTGCATTTACCGCGTTCAAATCCGGTCATGCGCTGAACAACAAACTGTTGCAGGCCGTCCTGGCAAAACAGGAAGCCTGGGAATATGTGACCTTCGAAGACGAAGCAGAACTGCCGCTGGCTTTCAAAGCGTCAAACATGGTTCTGGCGTAACGGTTCACGCCGTTTCGTAAAAAATCGACTGGTTAACCTGGTACTCTCTCCGACCAGGAAGACCAGTCGTTTTTATTTTTGCCCTTCTTCGTTTGCCCCGGCGTTATCTCTTGTTTGTCTTGCGCAGAAAATGCGTGCGTTAGCTGCATTCTTGACCGTTTTTCCCCGCGGCGGCACCTCATTCCTGCTGATGTGCATTGGCTTTAGTGGTAATATCTGGGCGCTTAAAAAAATAACTTAAAAGTAGCCTGTTACAGGCTGGCTTATGTGGTGGAGCAAGTGAGCGGAATACTGACGCGCTGGCGACAATTTGGCAGACGTTACTTCTGGCCGCATCTCTTATTAGGGATGGTCGCGGCGAGTCTCGGCTTGCCTGCGCTCAGCAACAGTGCCGAAGCGGCGACGCCAGCGAAGACCTCTACCACCAAACACGATCTCAACACGCGGGTTAACTTTACAAACCTCGCGTGGCTTGAAGCCAGCCGCCGCCCGAATTTCTCCGTTGATTACTGGCACCAGCACGCTATCCGCACGGTTATCCGCCATCTCTCCTTCGCGATGGCGCCCCAGGCAATGCCTGTGGCGGAAGAGACGCTGCCGGTGCAGGCACAGCATCTTGCCCTGCTGGACACGCTTAATGCTCTGCTTACGCAGGACAGCCAGCCGCCGGTCATGGTGCGCGAGACGGCGCAACGCGCGCTCGTTCCTCCTGTTTCATTCTCTGTCTCAACCTGGATTAGCCAGGTTCACGGCATTCGCGCCGGGCCTCAACGCCTCAGCTAAATTAACTTTTTCAATACCTTAATTTATCTGCCCATGATGGGGCGTTTGAGAATTTATTATGCTAATCAAATTATTAACTAAAGTTTTTGGTAGTCGTAACGATCGTACCCTGCGCCGTATGCGCAAAGCTGTTGCCGTCATCAACGGTATGGAACCGGCGATGGAGAAGCTCTCTGATGATGAGCTGAAAGCGAAAACGGCGGAATTCCGTGCGCGTCTGGAAAAAGGTGAAACCTTAGAAAGCCTGATCCCGGAAGCGTTTGCTGTCGTGCGTGAAGCAAGTAAGCGCGTGTTCGGCATGCGTCACTTCGACGTTCAGCTGCTGGGCGGTATGGTGCTTAACGAGCGCTGCATCGCGGAAATGCGTACCGGTGAAGGTAAAACCCTGACCGCAACGCTGCCGGCTTACCTGAACGCGCTGACCGGTAAAGGCGTTCACGTCGTTACCGTCAACGACTATCTGGCGCAGCGTGATGCCGAAAACAACCGTCCACTGTTCGAATTCCTCGGTATGACCGTCGGTATCAACATGTCCGGCCTGCCTGCGCCAGCCAAGCGTGAAGCGTACAATGCGGATATCACCTACGGTACCAACAACGAATACGGCTTCGACTACCTGCGTGACAACATGGCGTTCAGCCCTGAAGAGCGTGTCCAGCGTAAGCTGCACTATGCGCTGGTGGATGAGGTGGACTCCATCCTGATCGATGAAGCGCGTACCCCGCTGATCATCTCCGGCCCGGCTGAAGACAGCTCCGAGATGTACCGTAAAGTCGACAAAATCATTCCACACCTGCTGCGTCAGGAGAAAGAAGACTCGGATACCTTCCAGGGTGAAGGCCACTTCTCCGTTGATGAAAAAGCGCGCCAGGTGAACCTGACCGAACGTGGTCTGGTGAAAATTGAAGAGCTGCTGGTTGCTGAAGGCATTATGGAAGAGGGCGAGTCTCTGTACTCTCCGAGTAACATCATGCTGATGCACCACGTGACCGCCGCGCTGCGTGCCCACGCGCTGTTCACCCGCGACGTCGACTACATCGTGAAAGACGGCGAAGTGATCATTGTCGATGAGCACACCGGCCGTACCATGCAGGGGCGTCGCTGGTCTGACGGTCTGCACCAGGCTGTAGAAGCCAAAGAAGGCGTGGATATTCAAAACGAAAACCAGACGCTGGCCTCTATCACCTTCCAGAACTACTTCCGTCTGTACGAGAAGCTGGCGGGCATGACCGGTACTGCCGATACCGAAGCGTTTGAATTCAGCTCCATCTACAAGCTGGATACCGTGGTCGTTCCAACCAACCGTCCGATGATTCGTAAGGATATGCCGGACCTGGTGTACATGACCGAAGCGGAAAAAATTCAGGCAATCATTGAAGATATCCGCGAGCGTACTGCCAAAGGCCAGCCGGTTCTGGTGGGGACCATCTCCATTGAAAAATCCGAAGTGGTTTCTCACGAGCTGACCAAAGCGGGTATTAAACACAACGTACTGAACGCCAAATTCCACGCCAAAGAAGCGGACATTGTTGCGCAGGCAGGTTATCCGGCTGCGGTAACCATCGCCACCAACATGGCGGGTCGTGGTACCGATATTATGCTGGGCGGTAGCTGGCAGGCCGAAGTGGCTGAGCTGGAAAACCCAACGCCTGAACAGATTTCGCAGATCAAGGCCGACTGGCAGGTGCGTCATGACGCGGTGCTGGCATCCGGTGGTCTGCACATTATCGGTACCGAGCGTCATGAATCGCGTCGTATCGATAACCAGCTGCGTGGCCGTGCGGGTCGTCAGGGGGATGCCGGTTCTTCCCGCTTCTATCTGTCGATGGAAGATGCGCTGATGCGTATTTTCGCCTCCGACCGCGTGTCCGGCATGATGCGCAAGCTGGGCATGAAGCCAGGCGAAGCCATTGAGCACCCGTGGGTCACCAAAGCGATCGCGAACGCCCAGCGTAAAGTGGAAAGCCGCAACTTCGATATTCGTAAGCAACTGCTGGAATACGATGACGTGGCTAACGATCAGCGTCGTGCGATCTACACCCAGCGTAACGAACTGCTGGACGTGTCCGACGTGAGCGAAACCATCAACAGCATTCGTGAAGATGTGTTTAAAGCCACGATTGATGCGCATATTCCACCTCAGTCTCTGGAAGAAATGTGGGACATCGAAGGCCTGCAGGAACGTCTGAAAAACGACTTTGACCTCGATCTGCCTATCAAAGAGTGGCTGGATAAAGAGCCTGAGCTGCACGAAGAGACCCTGCGCGAGCGTATCTACGAAACCGCGCTGGATGTTTACAAGCGTAAGGAAGAGGTTGTTGGCGCTGAGATGATGCGTCACTTCGAAAAAGGCGTGATGCTGCAGACGCTGGATTCCCTGTGGAAAGAGCATCTGGCGGCGATGGACTACCTGCGTCAGGGTATCCACCTGCGTGGCTATGCGCAGAAAGATCCGAAGCAGGAATACAAGCGTGAATCCTTCTCCATGTTTGCGTCTATGCTGGAGTCGCTGAAGTATGAAGTGATCAGCACCCTGAGCAAGGTTCAGGTGCGTATGCCGGAAGAGGTAGAAGCGATGGAGCAGCAGCGTCGTGAAGAAGCCGAGCGTCTGGCACAAATGCAACAGCTGAGCCATCAGACCGACGACAGCGAAGCCGCAGCGGCGATCGCCGCGCAGACTGGCGATCGCAAAGTGGGTCGTAACGATCCGTGCCCATGTGGCTCCGGTAAAAAGTACAAGGCGTGCCACGGGCGTCTGAGCTAAATTCATAAAAAAACAAAAAGGCGCAGACATCTGCGCCTTTTTTATGGAAGTAACAATATGAAAATACTGCAAATTGCCGTCGGGATTATTCGCAACCCGCAAAACCAAATCTTTATCACCCAGCGTGCTGCCGACGCCCATATGGCGAACAAATGGGAGTTTCCAGGCGGAAAAATTGAGGCTGGTGAAACCCCGGAAGCGGCGCTGGTTCGCGAGCTTCAGGAAGAAGTCGGGATCACCCCGCTTGGCGCAACGCTGTTTGATAAGCTCGAATACCAGTTCCCGGACAGGCACATTACGCTGTGGTTCTGGCTGGTGGAAAACTGGGAAGGTGAACCCTGGGGAAAAGAGGGGCAGCCGGGTAACTGGGTGGCGCTTCAGGCAGGTGATGCCGAAAAATTCCCGCCAGCCAACGAGCCTGTGATCATGCGGCTCGTTGCACAACCGAAGGCCTGCTAAGCGACGCGTCAGCAGGCTTTACAGATTACTGCTGATTTTCACTCCAGTCGTCGCTGTCCGAGAGATCGCCTTTACTCGGAATACGTTTCTCTTCCGCCGCCCATTCGCCCAGGTCAATAAGCTGGCAGCGTTTGCAGCAGAATGGGCGGAACGGACTCACTTCGCCCCAGACAACGGTTTTGCCACAGGTAGGGCAGTTTACGGTGGTGACATCAGACATCGGCACTCCTTAACAACAGGCCAGTTCAAAATCGAGGCGTTCCGGCACGGTGCCATTTTCGCTGTCCAGAGGCATAAAGCGAATCGCAAAGCGGCTCTTATGCCCGGAAATTTGCGGATAAAGCTGTTCGCCAAGCGATAAATTCAGGCGCAAAAGATCGGCATCATCACCGTTGTCCTGGTAGAAACCATTCAGGCTGGTTTGCTTGCGGAACGGCGCTGAGTTACGGATCAGATCGAGGATCAACGACAGCGTCTGGTGCATCGGCTCCAGGCTTGCCAGCCAGCTGTTCACCTGCGCGTCACGCTGGGCTTGTGGCATATGGAGCCACATATGCAGCGTCGGCAGGTCGAAGCTGCAGCAACCGCCAGGGATGCTCAGGCGCTGGCGCACCAGGCCAATCAGGCGGTCCTCACGCAAAAACTGCCCGACGCGCGGTGCAGCCATCAGGATGCTGCTGCTGGTTTTAAGCTGCTGGCGAAGGGAATCGATACGGCTTACATCCACCCCCGGAACCTCAGCCCATGCCTGTAATTTACGCTGCTGGCGCTCCAGCTCTTTAAGCAATTCTGTGCGGACATCGCCGCGTTCAATCACATCCAGCAGATCGCCTACATTGCGGAAGAAATGCAACGCCGTAGCGTGATCGTTAACCGGCAGATGTTGTGAAAGCTGCTGAATGAGGAATTCGATGCGCAGCCAGGTACGCATTTTTTCGTTGAGCGGATGCTCAAAAAGGATGTGTGTCGACATTATGGTTTTTCCTGTGCAACGGCCTGCGCGGCAAACGTCAGATACTGCGCGTGCAGACGGGCAACATCCGATGCAATGGCATCTGGTGCGCCGTTATTATCAATGACATCATCCGCCACGGCAAGGCGCTGAGCGCGCGTGGCCTGAGCGGCAAGAATGTGTTCCGCATGTTCTCGCGAGACGTGGTCGCGCGTCATGGTTCTCTGGATTTGCGTTTCGGGGGTGACATCAATCACCAGCACCCGGTCGGCTTTCTTCTGCAGCTGATTTTCAACCAGCAGCGGAACCACCCACAAGACATAGGGCGAGCGGGCCGCGGCGATCTGACGCTGCGTTTCCTGGTGGATGATGGGGTGGAGAAGGCTATTAAGCCAGGCTTTTTCCGCGGAATCGGAAAAAATGCATTCGCGAAGCTGGCGGCGATTCAGGGTGCCATCGGCATTGATGATGGCCTGACCAAAATGTTCTGCGATGGCCTTTAGCGCGGGTGTATCGGGCTCTACCACCTGGCGGGCAATAATATCGGCATCGATAATCGTGATACCCAAACGAGAAAACGCGTCCGCAACGGTACTTTTGCCACTACCGATGCCGCCGGTTAATGCAACGATATACCCCATTAAATAAAATCCTGGGAATTATTCATTATAAAAATCAGTTGATTAAAAATCACAGATGCGCCAGTCACTGTTTAGCCCTGTTTACCGGCTTTTTACCAGGTAAATTTATAGGATTGTAGCGTAAAAAAAGAGAATTTCGCAGTCTTGCGGAGCAGGTATTAGTGCGTATGATAGCGTCACTGGAGTTGTGCTTTTAACATATTTGCCTCTAACCCCAGGAATCCGCACATGCGTATCGAAGAAGATCTGAAGTTAGGTTTCAAAGACGTTCTTATCCGCCCTAAACGCTCTACACTGAAAAGTCGCTCAGACGTTGAACTCGAACGTCAATTCACCTTTAAGCATTCCGGTCAGACGTGGTCTGGCGTGCCGATCATCGCTGCCAATATGGATACTGTGGGAACCTTTGAGATGGCAACCGCGCTGGCACAGTTCGATATTCTCACCGCCGTTCACAAACATTACAGCCCTGAAGAGTGGGATGCGTTTGTTGCGTCCGCCTCTGCTGATGTGGTGAAGCACGTGATGGTCTCCACCGGCACCTCCGATGCGGATTTTGAGAAGACCAAACAGATCCTGAAGGCTAACCCGGCGCTGAACTTCGTTTGTATTGATGTGGCGAACGGTTACTCCGAGCATTTCGTGCAGTTCGTCAGCAAGGCGCGTGAGGCCTGGCCGACGAAAACCATCATCGCGGGCAACGTGGTGACCGGTGAAATGTGTGAAGAGCTGATCCTCTCCGGTGCCGATATCGTGAAAGTAGGGATTGGTCCGGGCTCCGTATGCACCACACGCGTCAAAACCGGCGTCGGTTATCCGCAGCTCTCTGCCGTCATTGAATGTGCCGACGCGGCGCACGGGCTGGGCGGCCAGATCATCAGCGACGGCGGCTGCACCATGCCGGGTGATGTTGCAAAGGCCTTCGGCGGCGGCGCGGACTTCGTGATGCTCGGCGGTATGCTGGCAGGCCATGAAGAGAGCGGCGGTACCGTCGTTGAAGAGAACGGCGAGAAATTTATGCTGTTCTACGGCATGAGCTCTGAGTCTGCGATGACCCGTCACGTCGGTGGCGTGGCAAAATACCGCGCGGCAGAAGGCAAAACCGTGAAGCTGCCCCTGCGCGGCCCGGTTGAAAACACCGCACGCGATATCCTTGGCGGCCTGCGATCTGCCTGCACCTACGTGGGCGCCTCCCGCCTGAAAGAGCTGACAAAGCGTACGACGTTTATTCGCGTTCAGGAACAGGAAAACCGCGTATTCAATAGCCTGTAATGGCTTACGCTGGCGCATGCCCGTGCGCCAGCCCTGTTGTACTATCCCGCGCTCATCGCATCTCCCAGGTGGAATATCGGCAGGTACATTGCCACCACCAGCGTACCGATAATGACCCCCGTCACAATCAGTAGCAGCGGCTCCAGAAGCGCCGCCAGGTTATCTGCTCGTTGAAAGGTCTGTTCCGTGTGATGACGGGCAAGGTTTGCCAGCATGATGTCCAGCGCACCTGACATCTCACCGGTTCGTAAAAGCTGAATACAGAGCGGGGTAAACAATGTCGCCTTCTGAAAGGATGACCAGATGGGCAGACCTTTTTCAATGTCCTCCCGCACGTTGCGAAGTATCCCTTGCCAGTACCGGCTCTCAACAGTTTCTTCTGCACTCTCCAGGCCCTGTAAAAAGGGGATGCCCGCCTGTTGCGTGAGTGACAGCACGGTAAAGATATGTCCCAGTTTTTGACCTTTTGCCAGTGCGCCCATCACGGGCGTAAGCATCAGGATTTGCTGCCAGCGAGGGTTCTGCCGCAGAGCCCAGGCGACGGCAAAGGGGGTTAGTAGCAGGGCGAACAACGCGAGGGCATATGACTGCACAAAGGCGGCCATTCCCATGACCATCTGCGTCAGCACGGGAAGCGGGGTATTAAACGTTTTGTAGATCGCGGCAAACTCGGGCAGGACCAGGGTGACCATCGCCAGCACAACCACTACAGCCAGCGTCAGAACGATCGCCGGGTAGCGCAGCGCCTTTTTCACTTTTGCACTGAGCTGCTGCTGCGCTTTTTGTTGCTGCGCGAGCTGACGACAGCACGCCTCCAGCTTCCCTGTCAGCTCCCCGGTCTTCACCATCGAGACATGCAGCGGGTTAAAAACGGCTGGCCACTTTTTTAGCGACTCAGAAAAGGGGCATCCTTCACTGAGCTCATCGGCAATGCTTTGCAGCAGTGCCTGCCACGGTTGTAACGGATGCTGCTCTGCCAGCATTTGCAGACTGTGGGATAATGTCAGTCCAGCCTGCAGAAGCGTGGCGAGCTGATGAAACATCTCGTCGCAGTGGTGTTGCCGCCAGCGGTACCGCTGTGCGCATCGGGTTAGCGTCAGAGGATGGAGGTCGTTACGCATTAGCCGGGTGAAGGCCGCATTGCGATCCGTGGCCCAGAGTGTCCCGCTTCGGGGTTCTCCATCTTTGGTGAGCGCACGCCAGCGCCAGAGCTGATTAGCTGCCATTGGGCATTCCCAGGACGCGCAGCAACTCTTCAATCGTGGTTAGCCCCTGTTCGACGGCCATGCAGCCGTGTTCAAAAAGAGAAATCATCCCTGCCTGGCGGGCGCTCGCCTCGATGACGTCTGTTCCCGCCCCGCTGGCAATGGCCTGTCGCAGGGCATTGTCGATCCCGAGTACTTCAAAAATGGCCACGCGGCCATAAAAACCGTGGTAACAGCGTTCGCAGCCGGTAGGCTGCCAGCGTGGAAGCGGTCTGGGCCATACTGAGCGAGGTAAGTCCGCATGCTCCCCGCTTTTCTGTCGGCAGTACGGACACAGACGTCGAACCAGTCGCTGGGCAATCACCATCGTCAGCGCGGAGGAAATCATCCAGCGTGCGACGCCCATCTGCTCCAGGCGAACCAGCGTTTCCGTCGTCGAGTTGGTATGCAGGGTCGACAGCACCAGGTGCCCGGTCTGGGCAGCATTAATGGCAATCCCGGCCGTTTCACCGTCACGGATTTCGCCGACCATAATAATGTCGGGATCCTGACGCAGCAGCGCCCGCAGCACGCTCTGGAAGGTTAAACCCGCCCGGGGATTAATCTGCGTCTGGTTTAATCCGGCAAGGGGGATCTCAATAGGATCTTCGACGCTGCAGATGTTGACATCAGGGGTGTTACGCGACTGTAGCGCGCTGTACAGCGTCACGGTTTTGCCGCTGCCGGTAGGCCCGGTGACCAGAATCAGCCCCTGCGGCTGGTGGAGAACCGCATTAAAACAGGCCAACTGCTCAGCATTCATGCCAAGCGCTTTCGGCTCAAGGGCCTGCGGAACCTGCTGCAGGAGACGCAGCACAATTTTCTCGCCGCCGCTGCAGGGAAGCGTCGCGATCCGAAACGAAACCGGCTCGTTGGCCAGCTCAATCGTAAACTGGCCGTCCTGGGGTAAACGGCGCTCAGCAATATCCAGGTTACCCAGCACTTTTAAACGCGCGCTGAGCAGGTTAGCCAGTTCCGCCGCAAGCGGAGGCTGCGGGCAAAGTACGCCGTCGATACGTAAACGAATCTGGCACGCGTGCTCCATCGGTTCGATATGAATATCAGAGGCGCGCTGGTTAATTGCCTGCTGCAGCGTGTGGTTGAGGATATCTACCGTTGAATGCGTTTGCGAAACACCGGGCAGATGCGATTGTGACGTGAGCTGCCGGTGTTTTTCCATGCGCTCAGCGCTCCAGCACTCAATATCAATCCGTTTCTGAGTCGCGAAACGCAGCGCCTCCATGAGTTCGGCCGCGGGGTTGCCCACGACGGCAATGCTGACCATTTCACTGTCGCTGGTAAGCAGCAGTGCGTGATGGCGAAGACAAAGCGCCACGAGTTGATCGGTCTTCATTTTCCGCTCCTCAGTTATTGTCGAAGCGGAAAACGTCTTCGCAGGCCTGCTTCAGGGCACTATCAGCGCTGATGTTGCAGAGACGCGTCCAGCCCGTCATACCGTTAGCGTCGTTCCACTGCGGCGTCATGACCACTTCCAGCCCGTTAAGACTTTCCTGTCCTGTTAAGGTCACGACCCCTTTCGCTACACTCATTCCCGACACGTAGCGTGTCGTGGTGGGGGAAGGGATGCCGTTGCTGCCGGCATCGCAGCTCTCCACGCCCCCGTGATCCAGCGCGCAAAGCTCGATGGCGGTGCGGTAGGAAACGAAGGTTTGCAGCATATCGGTCAGCGCCGCTTTGCGCAGGTAGTTTTGATAGGCAGGTACGCCGATGGCGCTCAGAATCGCAATAATGCCGATGACCACCATCAGCTCAATGAGAGTGAATCCGTGTTGTCTGTTCATATCTGCTCCTTACGTTAGGTGGCGCTACTCTGTCAGCGCGAAAGGGCAGAAACGAGGGGCAAAAAAAGGAACGGGAGAGCGCATTCAGAGAATTTATGCCGCGTTGCAGGGAAGAACAGCGGATTTGCGAGCGGGGCTGAAATTCCCCTCTCCGGGCGGAGAGGGGAGAGGAATGACTATTTAAAACGCATCGAGAGGTCGAGAGCGCGAACGTGCTTGGTCAGCGCGCCGACGGAGATGTAATCCACGCCGGTTTCGGCAAATTCACGGATTGTTTCGAAGGTGACGTTTCCGGACACTTCGAGCTGGGCCCGGCCGTTGGTCAGTTTTACCGCCTCGCGCATCTGCTCGGTTTCGAAGTTATCGAGCATGATGATATCGGCCCCGGCCTTAATCGCCTGCTCCAGCTCGTCCAGGTTTTCCACTTCCACTTCAACCGGCACGTCCGGGTGCAGCCAGAAGGCCTTCTCCACCGCCTGGCGCACGGAGCCCGAGGCAATAATGTGGTTCTCTTTAATCAGGAAAGCGTCGGACAGGCCCAGACGATGGTTTGCGCCGCCGCCGCAGAGCACCGCGTACTTCAGCGCCGTGCGCAGGCCCGGCAGCGTTTTGCGGGTATCCAGCAGCTGGGTTCGGGTGCCGGCCAGCAGGTCAACGTAGCGGCGCACTTCACTGGCAACACCAGAGAGCGTTTGTACAAAATTGAGCGCGGTACGTTCGCCGGTCAGCAAGACGCGGGAAGGGCCGTCCAGCTCGAACAGCGGCTGATTTGGCGTGACGCTATCGCCATCTTCCACGTGCCATGTTACCTGTACATCATCGCCCGCCAGTTGGGTAAAGACCTCTTCAACCCAGCGCTTGCCGCAAAAAACACCCTCTTCGCGGGTGATAATGACCGCGTGGGAGCGTGTCTCTTTTGGCAACAATTGTGCGGTAATATCTTTATCGGCATTGACGTCACCGCCCAGGTCTTCTTTCAAAGCATGGGCAACGCTTGCCGGAATATCCATATTAATACGTTCCAGAAGCGCTTCACGTCGGTGGTCGGGGTTGTAGCGGCGAGGCGGCATGATAAAACTCCAAATTGGTAACGAATCATAATATTGAAACATGCTACTCTGAACCGAGTAACAGCACCATACATAAGGAGTTCCAGCATGTTGTTAGAAAACGGATGGCTGGTGGATGCGCGGCATGTGCCTTCGCCGCACCACGACTGCCGCCCGGAGGATGAAAAGCCCACACTGCTGGTGGTTCATAATATTAGTCTCCCGCCGGGGGAATTTGGCGGCCCGTGGATCGATGCGTTATTCACGGGAACGATTGATCCCGATGCCCATCCTTTCTTTGCTGAGATTGCGCATCTGCGCGTGTCGGCTCACTGCCTGATTCGTCGCGATGGTGAAGTGGTTCAGTATGTTCCCTTTGATAAGCGCGCCTGGCATGCCGGGGTGTCGATGTATCACGGGCGCGAACGGTGCAACGATTTTTCTATCGGGATCGAACTGGAAGGCACGGATACCACGGCCTACACCGATTCACAGTATCAACAGTTAGCGGCTGTGACCCGCACGCTTATCGGACTCTATCCGGCCATCGCCGACAATATTACGGGACACAGTGATATTGCCCCGGCGAGAAAAACCGATCCCGGCCCGGCATTCGACTGGCCGCGGTTCCGCGCCATGCTCACCGCGTCGTCAGAATAAGGAGATACCATGACGTTGTTTACCATGCTGCTGGTCATCATCGCTGAGCGCCTGTTCAAGCTCGGCGAGCACTGGCATCTGGATCACCGGCTGGAGGTGCTTTTCCGCCGGATTAAGCACTTTTCTCTGCTGCGTACGCTGCTGATGATGGCGGGGGTGATGGTCATTACGTTCCTGCTGCTGCGAGCGCTGCATGGACTGTTTTTCAACGTGCCGCTGCTGGTGGTGTGGATCCTGCTCGGCGTGCTGTGCATTGGTGCGGGCAAGGTGCGTTTGCACTATCACGCCTACCTGAAAGCCGCCTCCCGTGACGATGCCCATGCGCGCGGTGCCATGGCGAGCGAGCTGACGATGATCCACGGCGTGCCGCCGGACTGCGACGAGCGCGAGTTTCTGCGCGAACTGCAGAACGCGCTGCTGTGGATTAACTTCCGTTACTACCTGGCGCCGCTGTTCTGGTTTGTGGTAGGCGGCCCGTGGGGACCGGTCTTGCTGATGGGGTATGCGTTCCTGCGCGCCTGGCAGACCTGGCTTGCCCGCTATCTGACGCCGCATGAACGTTTGCTGTCCGGCATCGATGCCATCCTGCACGTGCTTGACTGGCTCCCGGTGCGTCTGGTGGGCGTGGTGTACGCGTTAATTGGTCACGGTGAGAAAGCGCTGCCCGCATGGTTTGCTTCGCTGGCTGACCGCCATACGTCGCAGTACCAGGTGTTAACGCGTCTGGCACAGTTCTCGCTGGCGCGTGAGCCGCATACCGACAAGATTGAAACACCGAAAGCCGCTGTCTCCATGGCGAAGAAAACGTCGTTTGTGGTGGTGGTTATCGTGGCGCTGCTGACGATCTACGGCACGCTGGTGTAAGCCAGCGCGCCGCAAAGACTAAAGCGTATCCGCAGGCGGGATGCCGAAATCAGGCATCCCGTTTTCATTCCAGCGGACGCGCTTCAGGCGGGTATGACGGTTCGGATCGTAAAGCGGATCGCCCTCAATTTCGGTGTAGTTTCGCGCGTGATACACCAGCACATCTTCCCCTTCCGGCGTTTGCGTAAAGCTGTTGTGGCCCGGGCCGAACTGGCGGTTTTCGTAGCTGGTCACGAATACGGGACGCGGGGATTTGTGCCAGTTTGCAGGGTTTTGCGGATCGGCATTCAGGTCTATCCACAGCAGTCCCATGCAGTAGTTCTCGTCGGTGGCGCTGGCGGAATAGCTGATAAACAGCTTATCGCCGTGAACCAACACCGCCGGGCCTTCGTTAACCCAAAATCCGCGACACTCCCAGTCATACTCCGGTTTGCTGAGCATCACCGGCTCGCCTTTTAGCGTCCACGGGTTCGCCATTTCGCACAGATAAAGGTTGGAGTTCCCGGTGATATCCGGTGCCTTTTGCGCCCATAGATACCAGCGTTTCCCCTGATGTACAAAGGTGGTAGCGTCCAGAGCAAAGGTATCGAACGGGGTTTTGATTTGCCCTTTTTCCACCCACGTGCCGGTAAGCGGATCGCTGTCGGTACATTCAATGGCAAACATGCGGTGCTGGAACATCCCGAGTGCATCGAGCGCCTGCGTGTGCGTCGCGGCAAAATAGATGTACCACTTTCCGTCGATATGATGCAGTTCCGGCGCCCATATCAGCTGGCTCATGGGGCCAGCGTCGGGTTTACGCCAGACCACCACTTCTTCGGCATGACGTAAGCCTTCAAGCGACGCTGCGCGGCGGATCGCCAGCCTGTCGTACTGCGGCACGGAGGCGATAAAATAGTACTGCCCCTCATGGCGTAAAATGTACGGATCGGCGCGTTGTTCGATAAACGGGTTTGGCCACTGATGCATTTGGCTCTCCTTATTTTGTCTCTGCGGCTTTCAGTTCCTGATAGTCGTTCAGTTCACGGTAGTTGGTGCGGCGTTTCTCCAGATCGGCCTGGATCTGCTTCATGGTTTCACGATCCACCTTCAGCAGACGTACCACGCCCGCGGTAATTAAGTATCCAATGCCGGGAATGACGGTAAAGAGCAGCACGATCCCGTTAAGCGCGTCCGCACTTTGCGCTTTCGCGCCCGCGTCGTAGCCGTACCAGGAGAGCAGGAACCCGACCATCGCCCCGGCAATCGCCAGCCCCAGCTTCAGGAAGAAGATGTTGCCCGAGAAGCTGATGCCGGTGATGCGCTTCCCGGTTTTCCACTCGCCGTAGTCGTCCACGTCGGCCATCAGCGACCAGTGCAGCGGAGACGGGATCTGGTGCAGGATGTTCAGCAGGACGTAGAGCACCACAATGGTGACGGTGGCTTTCGGGTCGAAGAAATAAAAGGCGCAGGAGAAAATCGCCAGCACGATATTGGTCCAGAAGAAGACCTTCAGCTTACACCAGCGGTCGGTCAGCACTTTTGCCAGCACGCTGCCGAGCATCATGCCAACAACGCCCAGGCTGATAAACAGCGTGGCGAAGTGGGTGCTCTGGCCCATCACCCAGGTAACGTAATACATGGTGGCCGCCATGCGGATAAAGCCGGGACAGACGTTGCAGAGCGTCAGCAGCAGAATGCGCACCCACTGGTCGTTCTTCCACACGTCTTTCAGATCGTTTTTCAGCTCATCGTTGGTCTGCACCGCCGGGCGCACGCGCTCGCGCACGGTGGCGAAGCAGAACAGGAACATGCAGGTGCCAATCAGCGCCAGTACGGTCATCGCCATCTGGTAGCCTTTGGCTTTGTTGTCCCCGCCAAACCAGTCGGCCATCGGCAGCAGCGTTAATGAGAGCAGCAGCGTGGCGATGCCGACCAGCACGAAGCGATACGACTGGCAGGCGACGCGCTCTTTCGGGTCGTTAGTGATCACCCCGCCCAGCGAGCAGTAGGGGATGTTGATGGCGGTATAGGTCAGCGACAGCAGGAAATAGGTGACAAAGGCATAGATAACTTTGCTGTTATAGCTCCACTCTGGCGTGGTGAACATCAGGATGCTGAACAGCGCGTAGGGGAAAGCGATCCACAGTAGCCATGGACGAAACCGGCCATATTTGCTGCGGGTACGGTCGGCAATCGCGCCCATGATCGGGTCCGTTACGGCGTCAATCACGCGGACAGACAGCAGCAGCACGCCGACCAGCGCAGGGGCGAGGCCAAAAATATCCGTATAAAAATAGTTAACAAACAGCATGATGGCGCCAAAGATAATGTTGCATCCGGCGTCGCCCATCCCATAGCCGATCTTTTCTTTTACTGACAGTGTGTTGTTATCCATCGACAGCTCTCCGGTTTACGGTATGGAGAGAATTATTCGCTGGCGAAGGGATATATGCGTTGCAGTATCAGGGCGGTGATATGGATAAATGCGCTGTGGGCGCGAAAGTGTGAGGGAGGTAACAACGCGCGGTACCCGTAAAAGCAGGTACCGCGGAGAAAGGCTTAGTGTGCCTTCATGGCATTACGGCTTTTCTGACTGAACAGATAGCCCACGCCCAGGACCGCAATCCAGACCGGGATCAGGTAGACGGAAATCGCCATACCCGGCGTGATCAGCATGATCACCAGAACGGCCGCCATGAACAGCAGGCAGATCCAGTTACCCAGCGGATAGAGCAGGGCAGGGAAGCGCGTGGTGACGCCCTGCTGCTGTTTCGCGCGGCGGAACTTGATGTGTGCCAGGCTGATCATCGCCCAGTTGATGACCAGGGCAGAGACCACCAGCGCCATCAGCAGGCCAAACGCCGATTCCGGTGCCATGTAGTTAATGAGCACGCACAGGGCGGTCACGATGGCGGAAACAATGATGGTATTCACCGGTACGCCGCGTTTATCAACGTTAAGCAGCATCTTCGGCGCGTTGCCCTGCTGGGCGAGGCCGAACAGCATACGGCTGTTGCAGTATACGCAGCTGTTGTATACGGAGAGCGCTGCGGTCAGCACCACGATGTTCAGGGCGTTGGCGACAAAGGTGTCGCCCAGCTCGTGGAAGATCAGCACAAACGGGCTGGTGTCGGCGGTGACGCGCGTCCACGGCAGCAGGGAGAGCAGCACCGCCAGTGAGCCCACATAGAAGATCAGAATACGGTAGATAACCTGATTTGTGGCTTTCGGGATGCTCTGCTCCGGGTTGTCGGCTTCAGCGGCAGTGATCCCTACCAGCTCCAGACCGCCGAAGGAGAACATAATGATGGCCATCATCATCACCAGACCGGTCATGCCGTGAGGCAGGAAGCCACCCTGTTCCCAGAGGTTGCGCACGGTGGCCTGCGGGCCGCCGTTGCCGCTGAACAGCAGCCAACCGCCGAAGATAATCATCGCCACCACGGCAATGACCTTGATGATGGCAAACCAGAATTCCATCTCCCCGAACACTTTAACGTTAGTCAGGTTAATGGCGTTGATAATGACGAAGAAGGCTGCAGCAGAAGCCCAGGTTGGGATTTCGGGATACCAGAACTGAATGTATTTCCCGACGGCGGTCAGTTCGGCCATGGCAACCAGAACGTACAGCACCCAGTAGTTCCAACCCGAGGCGAAACCGGCAAAGCTGCCCCAGTATTTATAGGCAAAGTGGCTGAAGGAGCCCGCGACCGGCTCTTCTACTACCATTTCGCCCAGCTGGCGCATGATCAGAAAAGCAATGAAACCCGCAATCGCGTAACCCAAAATAATGCCCGGACCGGCAGACTGGATAACGGATGCGCTGCCCAGAAACAGGCCGGTACCAATCGCACCGCCCAGTGCGATGAGCTGAATATGGCGGTTTTTAAGCCCGCGCTTTAGCTGATCGCCGTGCTGTTGAGCTTCCATTTGAAACCTCGTGTGTGGTTGTTATGTTCACGCTGAGCGTGTGTAATTATGAAAATCCATATTCTGTATTTATTTCTTTACGGTAAACGAGACCGAAAAAAGCGGAGATGACTTCCGTAAGCGCCAGAATAGTGGTAAGTGCCTGCGAATGCACCTGCTTTATGAAGGGGTGATGACGACTTGAATAAAAAGAAAGCATTTGTAAATCGGCCCGCTCGTTGTTCCTCTCCCAACCTATAGAATAGAAATGCGCCTTAAGTGGGCGAATTTTCATTATTTGCCTTGTTGAATCGCTTCAGATTGCAAAAACCCTCGTTTCATTATGGTTAAAACTCCCTCTTTGGGGGTAATCAACTCATTTGTGCAAAGTTACATTTCTGAAACGTTATTTCTGTAAGGTTGTTAAAATGTGCAGGGTTTACTGATTTCAATCAAAACCAATATGGACAGAAGGTGAATACTTTGTTACTTTAGCGATACGAAATAGAAATTGGTAAGACCAATTGACTCCGGGCAAAAAGGCGTAAGACAGGGAATATGGCCTACAGCAAAATTCGCCAACCAAAACTATCTGATGTGATTGAGCAGCAGCTGGAGTTTTTAATCCTCGAAGGGACTCTGCGCCCGGGTGAGAAACTTCCGCCAGAACGCGAGCTGGCAAAACAGTTCGACGTTTCACGTCCTTCTCTGCGTGAGGCGATTCAACGTCTCGAAGCAAAGGGCTTGCTGCTTCGTCGCCAGGGCGGCGGAACCTTTGTGCAAAACAGCCTGTGGCAGAGCTTCAGCGATCCGCTGGTAGAACTTCTCTCTGACCACCCAGAATCCCAGTTTGACCTGCTTGAGACCCGTCACGCGCTGGAAGGTATTGCGGCCTATTACGCCGCCCTTCGCAGTACTGATGAAGATCGCGTACGTATCCGCGAACTGCATCAGGCCATTGAACGGGCACAGCAGTCCGGCGATTTAGACGCCGAGTCCAGCGCCGTCGTCCAGTATCAAATCGCCGTCACCGAAGCGGCACACAATGTGGTGCTCCTCCATCTGCTACGCTGCATGGAGCCGATGCTGGCCCAGAACGTTCGTCAAAATTTTGAATTGTTGTATGCCCGTCGGGACATGCTCCCACTGGTAAGCAACCATCGCACCCGAGTATTCGAGGCGATAATGGCCGGGGAACCGGAGCAGGCGCGCGAAGCGTCGCACCGCCATCTGGCTTTCATTGAGGAAATCTTGCTGGACCGCAGCCGTGAACAATCGCGTCGCGAACGTTCATTACGCCGCATACAGCAACGAAAGGATTAAGCGCCAGGTACTTTTAGAGCGCGGCAACTAAACGCAGAACCTGTCTTATTGTGTTCTTGCCCAAGAGCACAATGGGACAGGTTCCAGACAAATCAACGTATTAGATAGATAAGGAATACCCCCATGTCAGAACGTCTCCAAAATGACGTGGATCCGATCGAAACTCGCGACTGGCTACAGGCGATCGAATCGGTCATCCGTGAAGAAGGTGTTGAGCGCGCTCAGTATCTGATTGATCAGCTGCTTTCTGAAGCCCGCAAAGGCGGTGTGAAGGTTGCTTCAGGTGCAGGGGCTAGCAACTACGTAAACACGATTGCCGTCGAAGACGAACCGGAATACCCGGGCAATCTGGATCTGGAACGTCGTATCCGTTCTGCAATTCGCTGGAACGCCATCATGACCGTTCTGCGCGCATCCAAGAAAGACCTGGAGCTGGGTGGCCACATGGCGTCCTTCCAGTCTTCTGCGACCGTTTACGAAGTGTGCTTCAACCACTTCTTCCGTGCAGCGAACGAGAAAGACGGCGGCGATCTGGTGTACTTCCAGGGCCACATCTCTCCGGGCATCTATGCACGTGCATTCCTGGAAGGTCGTCTGACTGAAGAGCAGATGAACAACTTCCGTCAGGAAGTTCACGGTAAAGGTCTGTCTTCTTACCCGCACCCTAAACTGATGCCTGAATTCTGGCAGTTCCCGACCGTATCAATGGGTCTGGGCCCAATCGGTGCGATCTACCAGGCGAAATTCCTGAAGTATCTGGAACACCGTGGTCTGAAAGACACCTCTGAGCAGACCGTATACGCCTTCCTGGGCGACGGCGAAATGGATGAGCCAGAATCCAAAGGCGCGATTACCATCGCGACCCGTGAGAAGCTGGACAACCTGTGCTTCATCATCAACTGTAACCTGCAGCGTCTGGATGGTCCGGTAACCGGTAACGGCAAGATCATCAACGAACTGGAAGGCATCTTCGCTGGTGCTGGCTGGAACGTGATCAAAGTCATGTGGGGTTCCCGTTGGGACGAACTGCTGCGTAAAGACACCAGCGGTAAACTGATCCAGCTGATGAACGAAACCGTTGACGGTGACTACCAGACCTTCAAATCCAAAGACGGTGCCTACGTGCGTGAGCACTTCTTCGGCAAATATCCAGAAACCGCAGCCCTGGTTGCAGACTGGACTGATGAGCAGATCTGGGCCCTGAACCGTGGTGGTCACGATCCGAAGAAAATCTACGCTGCACTGAAAAAAGCGCGTGAAACCAAAGGTAAAGCGACTGTAATCCTGGCCCACACCATCAAAGGTTACGGCATGGGTGATACCGCAGAAGGTAAAAACATCGCTCACCAGGTTAAGAAAATGAACATGGACGGCGTGCGTTATATCCGCGACCGTTTCAACGTTCCAGTCACCGATGAGCAGGTCGAAAACCTGTCTTACATCACCTTCCCGGAAGGCTCTGAAGAGCACAAGTACCTGCACGAACGTCGTCAGGCGCTGAAAGGCTACCTGCCAGCTCGCCAGCCTAACTTCACCGAGAAGCTGGAACTGCCAGCGCTGGAAGACTTCTCTCAGCTGCTGGAAGAGCAGAACAAAGAGATCTCTACCACTATCGCTTTCGTTCGTGCCCTGAACGTGATGCTGAAGAACAAGTCGATCAAAGATCGCCTCGTGCCAATCATCGCCGACGAAGCGCGTACTTTCGGTATGGAAGGTCTGTTCCGTCAGATCGGTATCTACAGCCCGAACGGCCAGCAGTACACCCCGCAGGACCGTGAGCAGGTTGCTTACTACAAAGAAGACGAGAAAGGTCAGATCCTGCAGGAAGGTATCAACGAGCTGGGCGCAGGCGCATCCTGGCTGGCTGCTGCGACCTCTTACAGCACCAACAACCTGCCGATGATCCCGTTCTACATTTACTACTCCATGTTCGGGTTCCAGCGTATCGGTGACCTGTGCTGGCAGGCAGGCGACCAGCAGGCTCGCGGCTTCCTGATCGGTGGTACTTCCGGTCGTACGACCCTGAACGGTGAAGGTCTGCAGCACGAAGATGGTCACAGCCACATTCAGTCTCTGACTATCCCTAACTGTATCTCTTACGACCCGTCTTACGCGTACGAAGTGGCAGTCATCATGCATGACGGTCTGCAGCGCATGTACGGTGAAGCGCAGGAGAACATTTACTACTACATCACCACCCTGAACGAAAACTACCACATGCCGGCAATGCCAGCAGGTGCCGAGGAAGGTATCCGTAAAGGTATCTATAAACTCGAAACCATCGAAGGTAGCAAAGGTAAAGTTCAGCTGCTGGGCTCCGGTTCTATCCTGCGTCACGTTCGTGAAGCAGCGCAGATCCTGGCGAAAGACTACGGTGTCGGTTCCGATGTGTACTCTGTGACCTCCTTCACTGAACTGGCGCGTGATGGCCAGGATTGTGAGCGCTGGAACATGCTGCACCCAATGGAAACCCCACGCGTTCCGTACATCGCTCAGGTGATGAACGACGCGCCAGCGGTGGCGTCTACTGACTATATGAAACTGTTCGCTGAGCAGGTTCGTACTTACGTTCCAGCTGATGATTATCGCGTTCTGGGTACTGACGGCTTCGGTCGTTCTGACAGCCGCGAAAACCTGCGTCACCACTTCGAAGTTGATGCTTCTTACGTGGTTGTAGCAGCACTGGGCGAACTGGCTAAACGTGGCGAAATCGATAAGAAAGTGGTTGCGGACGCAATCACCAAATTCAACATCGATGCAGAAAAAGTTAACCCGCGTCTGGCGTAAGAGGTAAAAGAATAATGGCTATCGAAATCAATGTACCGGACATCGGGGCTGATGAAGTTGAAATCACCGAGATCCTGGTCAAAGTAGGCGACAAAGTTGAAGCTGAACAGTCGCTGATCACCGTAGAAGGCGATAAAGCCTCTATGGAAGTCCCGTCTCCTCAGGCTGGCATCGTTAAAGAGATCAAAGTCTCTGTTGGCGATAAAACCGAGACTGGCAAACTGATCATGATTTTCGATTCCGCCGACGGTGCAGCCGCTGCTGCACCTGCGCAGGAAGAGAAGAAAGCCGCTCCGGCCGCCGCTGCTCCAGCAGCTGCCGCGAGCGCGAAAGAAGTGAATGTGCCTGACATCGGCGGTGACGAAGTTGAAGTGACTGAGATCCTGGTGAAAGTGGGCGATACCGTTGCGGCCGAGCAGTCACTGATCACCGTAGAAGGCGACAAAGCCTCTATGGAAGTGCCAGCACCGTTTGCGGGTACAGTTAAAGAGATCAAGATCAACACCGGTGACAAAGTGTCTACTGGCTCCCTGATCATGATCTTCGAAGTGGCAGGTGCTGCACCTGCTGCCGCGCCTGCACAGGCCGCTGCTCCGGCGCCAGCCGCAGCACCAGCCGCTGCTGGCGGCGCGAAAGACGTTAACGTACCGGACATCGGCGGTGATGAAGTTGAAGTCACCGAAGTGATGGTAAAAGTGGGCGACAAAGTTGCCGCTGAACAGTCACTGATCACCGTTGAAGGCGACAAGGCTTCTATGGAAGTTCCTGCGCCATTCGCGGGTACCGTTAAAGAGATCAAAATCAGCACCGGCGACAAAGTGTCTACCGGCTCTCTGATCATGGTCTTCGAAGTGGAAGGCGCTGCGCCTGCCGCAGCTCCAGCTGCCGCGGCTGCTCCAGCACCGGCTGCTGCACCGGCTCAGGCTGCTAAACCAGCCGCTGCCCCTGCTGCAAAAGCAGAAAAATCAGAGTTCGCTGAAAACGACGCTTACGTCCACGCGACGCCGCTGATTCGTCGCCTGGCGCGCGAATTCGGTGTGAACCTGGCGAAAGTGAAAGGGACCGGCCGTAAGGGTCGTATCCTGCGCGAAGACGTTCAGACCTACGTGAAAGACGCGGTGAAACGCGCCGAAGCTGCACCAGCTGCAGCCGCTGGCGGCGGTATCCCGGGCATGCTGCCATGGCCGAAAGTGGACTTCAGCAAGTTCGGCGAAATCGAAGAAGTGGAACTGGGCCGTATCCAGAAAATCTCTGGTGCGAACCTGAGCCGTAACTGGGTGATGATCCCGCACGTTACGCACTTCGATAAGACCGATATCACCGATCTGGAAGCGTTCCGTAAACAGCAGAACGCCGAAGCTGAGAAGCGTAAACTGGACGTGAAATTCACCCCAGTGGTCTTCATCATGAAGGCGGTTGCTGCGGCTCTGGAACAGATGCCACGCTTCAACAGCTCCCTGTCCGAAGACGGCCAGAAGCTGACGCTGAAGAAATACATCAACATCGGTGTTGCGGTTGATACGCCAAATGGTCTGGTTGTTCCGGTCTTCAAAGACGTGAACAAGAAGAGCATCACTGAGCTGTCCCGTGAACTGACCACCATCTCCAAGAAAGCGCGTGATGGTAAGCTGACTGCCGGCGAAATGCAGGGCGGCTGCTTCACCATCTCCAGCATCGGCGGCCTGGGTACCACCCACTTCGCGCCGATTGTGAACGCGCCGGAAGTGGCTATCCTCGGTGTGTCCAAGTCCGCGATGGAGCCGGTGTGGAATGGCAAAGAGTTCGTGCCGCGTCTGATGATGCCAATCTCTCTGTCCTTCGACCACCGCGTGATCGACGGTGCTGATGGTGCGCGTTTCATCACCATCATCAACAACATGCTGAGCGACATTCGCCGCCTGGTGATGTAATCGAAAAGCCGGCCAGTCGGCCGGCTTTTTTCTGATAATCTCATGGTGTTTGTGGGGTTATTGGCGAAAGCGACAATTCGTGAGCCGTTTGTTGTTTCAAAATTGTTAACAATTTTGTAAACTGCGGGCGGATAGAACGACCCGGTGGACGACGGGTATAAACTAAGAGGTCATGATGAGCACAGAAATCAAAACTCAGGTCGTAGTACTTGGGGCAGGCCCGGCAGGTTACTCCGCAGCATTTCGCGCAGCGGATTTAGGTCTGGAAACCGTCATCGTAGAACGTTACAGCACCCTCGGAGGTGTTTGTCTGAACGTCGGCTGTATCCCTTCTAAAGCGCTGCTGCACGTAGCGAAAGTTATCGAAGAAGCCAAAGCGCTGGCTGAACACGGTATCGTCTTCGGCGAGCCGAAAACCGACATCGACAAAATTCGTACCTGGAAAGAGAAAGTTATCACTCAGCTGACCGGCGGTCTGGCGGGTATGGCCAAAGGCCGTAAAGTGAAAGTGGTAAACGGTCTGGGTAAATTCACCGGTGCGAACACCCTGGAAGTGGAAGGCGAAAACGGCAAAACCGTGATCAACTTCGACAACGCGATCATCGCGGCAGGCTCTCGCCCAATCGAACTGCCATTCATTCCACATGAAGATCCACGCGTGTGGGATTCCACCGATGCGCTGGAGCTGAAAACCGTTCCTAAGCGTCTGCTGGTTATGGGCGGCGGTATCATCGGTCTGGAAATGGGTACCGTGTACCATGCGCTGGGTTCAGAGATCGACGTGGTTGAAATGTTCGACCAGGTTATCCCGGCTGCCGACAAAGACATCGTTAAAGTCTTCACCAAGCGCATCAGCAAGAAATTCAACCTGATGCTGGAAACCAAAGTGACTGCCGTTGAAGCGAAAGAAGACGGTATTTACGTTTCCATGGAAGGCAAAAAAGCCCCATCCGAACCACAGCGTTACGACGCCGTGCTGGTGGCTATCGGTCGTGTACCGAACGGTAAAAACCTCGACGCGGGCAAAGCTGGCGTGGAAGTGGACGACCGTGGCTTCATCCGCGTTGACAAACAGCTGCGCACCAACGTGCCGCACATCTTTGCTATCGGCGATATCGTCGGTCAGCCAATGCTGGCGCACAAAGGTGTTCACGAAGGTCACGTTGCCGCTGAAGTTATCGCCGGCATGAAGCACTACTTCGATCCGAAAGTGATCCCATCTATCGCGTACACCGAGCCAGAAGTGGCATGGGTTGGTCTGACTGAGAAAGAAGCGAAAGAGAAAGGCATCAGCTACGAAACCGCCACCTTCCCGTGGGCTGCTTCTGGCCGTGCTATCGCTTCCGACTGCGCAGACGGTATGACCAAACTGATCTTCGACAAAGAGACTCACCGCGTAATCGGTGGTGCGATTGTCGGTACCAACGGCGGCGAGCTGCTGGGTGAAATCGGTCTGGCTATCGAAATGGGTTGTGACGCTGAAGACATCGCGCTGACTATCCACGCACATCCGACTCTGCACGAGTCCGTGGGCCTGGCGGCAGAAGTGTTTGAAGGCAGCATCACCGACCTGCCAAACGCGAAAGCGAAGAAGAAATAAGTTTCTTCCCTGATTGCTAACGCCTCCTCTGGAGGCGTTTTTTTTGCCTGAAAACTACCCATTATGGTAGGTAACTTATTGTTATTTCCTCTAAAAATTTTCATCTGTCTGCCGATACCTTTTGCACCATTGTGTAGCTACTGGCCGCACGGTTAACGATTCTGGACTTTTGATTACACACAAAAAGGAAATAACATGTCTTTGAAGAAAGTGATGGGGATTGGCTTATTAGCGGCAGTAATGACGCTGACCGGGTGCGGTGCGATGACGACGGCGGTGAAAAAACGCAACCTGGAAGTAAAAACGCAGATGAGTGAAACCATCTGGCTTGAGCCATCCAGTGAAAAAACGGTCTACATTCAGGTTAAAAACACTTCTGATAAAGACATGAGCAACCTGCAGACGCTGCTGGCAAACGATCTGAGTGCCAAGGGATACAAGGTCACCAGCTCTCCTGACAGCGCATACTATTGGGTGCAGGCTAACGTTCTGAAAGCAGACAAAATGGACCTGCGTGAATCTCAGGGCTACCTGAAAACCGGCTATGAAGGTGCCGCTGTGGGTGCCGCGCTGGGTGCCGGTATCACGGCCTACAACAGCAACTCCTCCGGCGCAGCGCTGGGCGTGGGGCTGGCTGCGGGGCTGATCGGCATGGCGGCAGATGCGATGGTGGAAGACGTAAACTATACCATGGTGACCGACCTGCAGATCTCCGAGCGCAGCAAGGCGAAGGTGACCACGGACAACATCGCGGCGCTGCGTCAGGGAACGTCTGGCGTGAAGCTGCAAACCAGCTCCGAGCAGGGCGACCGTGCGAAGTATCAAACCCGCGTGGTGTCGAATGCTAACAAAGTAAACCTGAAGTTTGAAGAAGCCAAACCGGTTCTGGAAGCTCAGTTGGCGAAATCAGTCGCCAATATTCTGTAAGTTAAAAAGCCGGGGGGCGGCTTCGCCTTACCCGGCCTACAGGCAGAGCGGGTATTCAGGGTTCGACGGGCTGCCAGGTTTTATCAGGCGCGTATGAGGCCAGCGCCCGGGCCTTTTGCTCCGACTCGCTGCCGAGATCGGACTGGTACACCTTGTCGTCCTGATTTATCACAAAACTCATCACGCCCGTCTGGCCGTAGCTGACCGGCCACGCCACCATCGCGAAACCGTTTTTATCCGGCAGGATCCGGAAGCGATAGCCGTGATAGCCGGTACCCGGCTCTTTTGGGCTAAATGCCGGTCCGAGCGGACTGGGCGCTTCGCCGGGAGAGGCGGGCCAGTACAAACCGTCTTTTTTGCCCTTCGAACTGACAATCTTCTGCGCGTATTTCTGGTTCATCGCAAAGTAGCTTTGCTGCGCATCAACATAGGCATGTAAGGCTTCAATGGCGGCAAGTTCGTTACGCCCGATTTCGCGGGTCAGGATCTCTTCCGCCCCTTCTTTGATATCGAATTGCCAACCAGTTGCGGTTTTGATCACCGGGATGGGAAGCTGCCAGCTGTTATCGCCGACAACAAGATGCGCCGTATCCCCTTCGACAACGGTGTTATGACGGACTTTCCAGTCGCGCAGGAAACGATCGACGGCATCCGGATCAACGCCTTCAGGGGGCAGAAAATCGCGCCAGTTCTCTCCAAGCAGGTTGCTCATCGCGCGCTCATTATGCTCACCAATGGCGTTGGCCAGCGCATCGGTCGCCTGATCGGGCGTGCTGAAGGACTGCTGCGCCATCGCCGAGGCCGAAAGCATGAACAACACCATTCCACTGAGAAGTTTACTTTTCATGTCGGTTCCCTTAGCGATGTCGAATTTCACGGCGTTCAGCGCGTCCACCAGACGCCTGACGCGGCTGCTGCTGGCGAGCCGCAATCTGCCTGCTTTGCGCACCACGCTGCTGCTGCGCCTGCCAGTTCGCGGAGCGGCTGTCGTTGCCGCTCAGCGCATTGGCCCGGGGCTGGCTGTTTCGCTGCTGGAGAGTGCGTTGCTGTGCGGGCTGTGAAACCCGTTTCTCTTGTCTGTGCGCTGTGGTCTGGCGATTTTCTCGCTGCTGTGTGGTGGTTCGCTTCGCCGTCTGCGGTTTGGTGTCGTAGCCACGGTAGTTATTGCGCTGGGAAATCTGCTTCAGCTGTTCACTTGAGGCCTGACGCTGCACGTCTTTCGTGCCGGGACGTGCCGTTTGCGGGAAGGTTTTACCCGTGGATTTCTCCATCTGGCTCAGGGCCGCCTGACGCTGGCTGTCCCGGTTAACCGGTTTTTGCTGCGTTGAGCTTAGCCCGGTAGTCGTGCTAGTGGAGTGGAAACGGGTGTTGAGCTGGTTAGTCGGATAGGGCACACCTTCCCGATAGGCCGGGTTATGCTGCCAGGTACGGTTGGCGTCCGTCAGACGCTGTCCGCTGATTTTATTGAAGTTCTCAACGTTGATATTGATGTTGTTATCACCGTTGCGGTTATAGCCGCCGTGATTATCCCAGTCACCGTCATGATGGTGATCCCAGTCATCGTCGTCATCCCAGTCGATGTTGCTGAAAATGGCATAGGTTGTGGCGACACCCAGGCTGAAGCCTAAGCCGTTGACGAAGCTGTTGCCAAACTGCTCCCCGGGTGAAGGCGGGAGATAGGTGGGCGGATAGGCGGTGTTGGGCCAGGTCCCGTAAACCGTATTGGGGTTATAGGTGGGGACGTACACAACCTGCGGATCGGCAGATTCAATTTTGATCACCGTTGGCGCGGGTGCAGACGTGGTTGTGGTTGTCGTCGTTGCCTCGGTGGTGCTGGTTTTAGCCGGAGCCGGTTTAGTCACGGTGGTGACCGTCTGCTGAGGCGTGGATTGTAACGCGCCTGTCTTCTGTGCCAGCGCGCGCAGGCGCTGAACGGAATCCATCACGTCTTTCGGCTGCGCGAGAAACGCATCGCCCAAATTTTGTACCCACGGCGGGTTTTCACCCATCAGCGACATGAGCTGAGGAAACGCGACCAGCGATTTGACGCTCGGATCCCATGGCTGGCTGGCAACAGCCTGAATGGCGGCGTCCCCTTCCATTTTAGGGTTGTCTTTTGACCACTGTGCCGCCTGAATCACGTTGGCCGGGTAAGTCGAGGCCATCAAGATCTGTGACAGCAGGGCGTCCGGGTAGAGCGCGATAGGGGCAACCCACTGATCGATTTGCGCGGCAGTATAGGTTGGCGCGACGACAGGAGCGGGCGTTGCTGCTGCCGGTGCAGCGGGGGCCGCTGGTTGTTGAGCGACGGGGGCGGGCGCAACGGGTTCCGTTGCGCGGCTTTTGACAAACATGACGCCTGAGGCGGCAAGCAGCCCGGCACTGCACAGAAGGACGAGCAGATGTGGCTTAAAGGGCAACTTCATAAAATGACTCCAACGAGACAAGCGCTGTGCCGTGAGGCGTTACGGTTGGCGTGAGTATTATTCACCCGTCTTTTACTGTTTTGACTTTTATTGGGAAGCGTCCGGTACGTACGGATAAAGAGTGTGAGTATTTATTACACAATTATATGCGATGCGGGAATAACCGAAGGGAATTCAGAAGGCCGCTCTTACGAGCGGCCAGCAGCTAGTTGCCGAGGTTGACGACAAACAGCACCGTGATGTCGGATATGTTCCAGCCACCGTGCAGCGCGGTTAGCAGTAAACCAGTCACAACGATCAGCGCAGTGATTCGCATCTCCATTGCGTGCGTTCCTGTACAGGCTACGCGGGTTCATTCTCCACCGGGAAAGGCAGAACCTGGCAAATGAGTACATTGCCGCGTAGGTTACGGAACTGCTCCCGGGCCCGGTGACTGGTTGCTACACCAGCGAAGCAGGCCGAGCGCAACAGTATTACAGCCTAAATGGACTGAAAAGAGGTGAAATGCAGTTTCATTCTTTTTCATTCGAAACTGGATGGCGGCTCGTAAACACAAAATATGGGCTTGCGTATCTACATACTCAGGAGCATTATTCATGACGAGTGCATTGCCGCAAATCTGCCAACCCGGTGTGCTACAACCGCAAGGCAACAAATAAACCGCTATCAGGCGGTTTTTTTGTCCCCAAAATTCACCTCCTCACCCCGCTACACCATGCTTAACGATTCAGCAAATTTTTTAATGTTGCTTTTTTGTAAACGGATTAACACTGTGCAGAAATCCTGCTATGCTGCCCGACGCGGTATCGGGCATTTACCCTACAAACTGCTGTCTCACAGGAGCGTGAAGAGAACGCCCGCCGCATATGACAATGAGAGCGAGGAGAACCGTCGTGCTAGAAGAATACCGTAAGCACGTAGCAGAACGTGCCGCCGAGGGAATTGTACCCAAACCTTTAGATGCAACCCAAATGGCCGCGCTCGTCGAGCTGCTGAAGAACCCGCCTAAGGGCGAAGAAGAATTCCTGTTAGATCTGCTGATCAACCGCGTACCGCCTGGCGTAGATGAAGCTGCCTACGTAAAAGCCGGATTCCTTGCTGCTATCGCCAAAGGCGAAGCCACCTCCCCACTGGTTACTCCTGAAAAAGCCATTGAACTGCTCGGCACCATGCAGGGTGGTTACAACATTCATCCGCTGATTGACGCGCTGGATAACGACAAGCTGGCACCGATTGCCGCTAAAGCGCTCTCGTCTACGCTGCTGATGTTCGATAACTTCTACGATGTGGAAGAAAAAGCCAAAGCAGGCAACGTCTATGCGAAGCAGGTGATGCAGTCCTGGGCGGATGCCGAATGGTTCCTGAATCGTCCAGCACTTGCTGAAAAAATCACCGTCACCGTCTTCAAAGTGACCGGTGAAACCAACACCGATGACCTCTCTCCGGCACCGGACGCGTGGTCTCGCCCGGATATCCCTCTGCACGCCCTGGCGATGCTGAAAAACGCCCGTGAAGGCATTGAGCCGGATCAGCCAGGCAGCGTTGGCCCGATCAAACAGATCGAAGCCCTGCAGAAAAAAGGGTTCCCGCTGGCCTACGTGGGTGACGTTGTGGGTACCGGTTCTTCCCGTAAATCCGCGACCAACTCCGTGCTGTGGTTCATGGGTGACGACATCCCGCATGTGCCAAACAAGCGCGGTGGCGGCCTGTGCCTCGGCGGTAAAATTGCACCGATCTTCTTCAACACCATGGAAGATGCGGGTGCACTGCCGATCGAAGTGGACGTCTCCAACCTGAACATGGGCGACGTGATTGACGTTTACCCGTACAAAGGTGAAGTGCGTAACCACGAAACCAACGAGCTGCTGGCGAGCTTTGAGCTGAAAACCGACGTGCTGATCGACGAAGTGCGTGCCGGTGGCCGTATTCCGCTGATCATCGGCCGTGGCCTGACCACCAAAGCGCGTGAAGCGCTGGGTCTGCCGCACAGTGATGTATTCCGTCACGCGAAAGACGTTGCGGAGAGCAATCGCGGTTACTCTCTGGCACAGAAAATGGTCGGTCGCGCCTGCGGCGTCGCCGGTGTTCGTCCTGGCGCATACTGCGAGCCGAAGATGACCTCCGTAGGCTCTCAGGACACCACTGGCCCAATGACCCGTGACGAACTGAAAGACCTGGCGTGCCTGGGCTTCTCTTCCGATCTGGTGATGCAGTCCTTCTGCCATACTGCGGCGTATCCGAAGCCGGTTGACGTAACCACGCACCACACGCTGCCAGACTTCATCATGAACCGCGGCGGTGTTTCCCTGCGTCCGGGCGACGGCGTAATTCACTCCTGGCTGAACCGCATGCTGCTGCCGGATACCGTGGGTACAGGCGGTGACTCCCATACCCGTTTCCCAATCGGTATCTCCTTCCCGGCGGGTTCCGGTCTGGTGGCGTTTGCTGCGGCGACGGGCGTGATGCCGCTGGATATGCCGGAATCGGTGCTGGTGCGCTTCAAAGGTAAAATGCAGCCGGGTATTACCCTGCGCGACCTGGTTCACGCGATCCCGCTGTATGCGATTAAACAGGGTCTGCTGACCGTTGAGAAGAAAGGGAAGAAAAACATCTTCTCTGGCCGCATCTTGGAAATCGAAGGTCTGCCGGATCTGAAGGTTGAGCAGGCGTTCGAGCTGACCGATGCCTCCGCTGAGCGTTCAGCTGCGGGCTGTACCATCAAGCTGAACAAAGAGCCGATTATTGAGTATCTGAACTCTAACATCGTGCTGCTGAAGTGGATGATTGCAGAAGGCTACGGCGACCGTCGTACGCTGGAGCGTCGTATCCAGGGCATGGAGAAATGGCTGGCCGATCCGCAACTGCTGGAAGCTGATGCTGACGCAGAGTACGCGGCGGTGATCGACATCGATCTGGCGGATATCAAAGAGCCAATCCTGTGTGCACCGAACGATCCGGACGACGCGCGTCCGCTGTCCGAAGTTCAGGGCGAGAAGATCGACGAAGTGTTCATCGGATCCTGCATGACCAACATCGGCCACTTCCGTGCGGCCGGCAAGCTGCTGGATACCCACAAAGGCCAGCTGCCAACCCGTCTGTGGGTGGCGCCGCCAACCCGTATGGACGCGGCTCAGCTGACCGAAGAGGGCTACTACAGCGTGTTTGGTAAGAGCGGGGCGCGTATTGAAATTCCTGGCTGTTCCCTGTGTATGGGCAACCAGGCGCGCGTCGCCGACGGCGCGACGGTGGTTTCCACCTCGACCCGTAACTTCCCGAACCGTTTAGGTACCGGTGCGAACGTCTTCCTGGCCTCTGCGGAGCTGGCGGCGGTTGCGGCGCTGATTGGCAAACTGCCAACGCCGGAAGAGTACCAGGCCTTTGTGGCTCAGGTGGATAAGACCGCGGTGGATACCTATCGCTACCTGAACTTCGACCAGCTCTCTCAGTACACCGAGAAGGCTGACGGGGTTATCTTCCAGACGGCAGTATAAACAGCAAAACCGTCTCTACGAGACGGTTTTTAGTGTTTGCACCCTCTCCCACGGGAGAGGGACGGGGTGAGGGCATCAGGCCGCAGGGTCTTGCTCTCACCTTTTTATTTTCATTCCTCCCACCTCTCACGCTTTTTTTCTTCCTCTCTGCTGCGATAATTACCCTAATGGCTTTGCAGAGGAAAACACTATGGATTACGAATTTCTGCGCGACATCACCGGAGTGGTGAAAGTGCGTATGTCGATGGGCCACGAAGCCGTTGGACACTGGTTTAACGAAGAGGTGAAAGAAAATCTCGCCCTTCTTGATGAGGTTGAACAGGCGGCAAATACGGTGAAAGGCAGTGAACGCTCCTGGCAACGCGCCGGGCACGAATACACGCTGTGGATGGATGGTGAAGAGGTCATGGTGCGTGCCAACCAGCTCGAGTTTTCAGGCGACGAGATGGAAGAGGGGATGAGCTACTATGACGAAGAAAGCCTTTCGCTGTGCGGCGTAGAAGACTTCCTTCAGGTGGTGAATGCCTACCGCGAGTTCATGAAACAGCGGTAACTTCCCGAAGCGTCCCTGCTCCGGGCAACACTTACACGGCCGGAATATTACGGCCGTAGTAAATCTCGCGCATCTCTTTCCAGAGCAGGTCAGTAATCGCCTTACGCTCTTCTTCGCTCAAATCTTCCGGCTTCGTGTGGAACATATAGTGCTTAAGGTCGAATTCCTTAAGTAACATCTTGGTATGGAAGATGTTTTCCTGATACACGTTCACGTCCATCATGTCATACAGTGATTTCATGTCCTCGGACATAAAGTTCTGAATAGAGTTGATCTCGTGGTCGATGAAGTGCTTCATGCCGTTGACGTCACGGGTAAAACCGCGCACGCGGTAATCAATCGTGACGATATCTGATTCCAGCTGGTGGATGAGATAGTTCAGCGCGTTGAGCGGGGAGATCACGCCGCAGGTCGACACTTCAATATCGGCGCGGAACGTACACAGCCCACCTTCCGGGTGACTCTCCGGGTAGGTATGGACGCAGATATGGCTCTTATCCAGGTGGGCAACCACCACTTCCGGCAGCGGGCCCGGATGTTCCGTTTTGTCGATAAGCTTCGGGTCAACCGGCTCTTCGCTGACCAGGATGGTCACGCTGGCGCCCTGGGGTTCATAATCCTGTCGGGCGATATTCAGGATGTTGGCGCCGATAATGGAACAGGTTTCTGACAGGATCTCGGTCAGACGGTTGGCGTTGTAGAGTTCGTCGATATAGGCGATGTAACCATCGCGTTCTTCCGCTGTTTTGGCATAGCAGATATCGTAAATACAAAAACTCAGGCTTTTGGTCAGGTTGTTAAAGCCATGCAGTTTAAGCTTTTTCAATTAGCTCACCCCCTTAGTGGATAATGCGTCTTGCAGGTACTGCGGCAGAGCAAACGCTGCGGTATGAATAGCCGGATTGTAGTATCGGCACTGAAGACCGGCCTGATGGAAGCGGGCCTGAATAATTTCGGTGGAGAGATGACGTAAGACGTCGTTATCCGTCGCCCAGGCAAAGGTCATGATCCCGCCGTAGTAGGTTGGAATTGCCGCCTGATAGAAGCTGACATCCTCGAAATAGGTGCTCAGCTTACGGTGGCTATCCAGCGCTTCATCCTGCTGCAGGAAGCAGACGCCATTTTGGGCGACGAAGATCCCGCCCGGGTTCAGACAGCGCTTGCAGCCTTCGTAGAACGAGGAGGTAAACAGCGATGCGCCGGGACCGATAGGATCGGTGCAGTCGGAGATGATCACGTCAAAGGTCTGCGAGGTCTGGTTAACGAAGTTAACGCCGTCGTCAATCACCAGGCTAAAGCGCGGGTCGTCATAGCTGCCGGCATTGTGGTTGGGCAGATACTGGCGGCAGAAAGAGACGACGCCCGCATCGATTTCCACCATGGTGATGGTTTCAATGGAACGATGGCGGGAAACTTCACGCAGCATTGCGCCGTCGCCACCGCCGATAATCAGGACATGCTTCGCGTGGCCGTGTGCCAGCAGCGGGACGTGGGTCATCATCTCATGATAGATAAACTCATCTCGCTCGGTCGTTTGCACGACGCCGTCCAGCGCCATGACGCGGCCAAAGGCAGCATTCTCGAAGATGATCAGATCCTGGTGATCGGTTTTCTCATGATAGAGCACGTTATCAACGGCAAAGTACTGACCAAACTGGTCATGCAGTGTTTCATGCCACAACGTGTGGTCGGCCATACGCGGACTCCTCCTTTGTTAACATCCGTTACGCTCACAAAAAATGAGCGAAACATGATAGCTAACTATAACCGTGGTTGCACGGCTATAGGTTCAACAGGGGGCGTCGGGAAGGTTATTTGACGTAGGCGAGCAGGCTGAGTGAATCGCGAGCCAGCGCTTTGCATTTTTTAGAAGTGGGAATGCCAATACCGCTTAGGTCACGGTAGCTGTCTTCGCCGAGCGCCTTCATGTCGAAGCTGTCGTAGTTGCTGAGATCCCACTGGTTCTGCTGGGCAAAAAAGACCAGCGCGCGGCGAATTTGCCCGTTGGGTAAATTCTGGTAGCCACAATCATTTTTCAGGAATACAAAAACCGCCGTTAAATCGGCCATATCTTCCGCTTCATTTTCACTTAGCGCATAGCTGTTCGCACACATTGCCATCAGGCTACCGAACAAAATTGTCCTGAAAAACGTCTTCATTGCTTCTACCACTTCTTCACGGAAAATTAACGTTAGCATACTTGATGCCAGTGCGACGATCTTTATTATTGCCGCTTTACTTGACCTTCCGGTAAGGGGAGGGTTTATGCTCAAAAGATCGCCTGCTGGAAATAAGGAAATGAACATGCAACGTCGTGATTTTTTAAAATATTCCGTGGCGCTGGGTGCTGCCAGCGCATTGCCTCTCTGGAGCCGCGCGGTTTTTGCGGCTGACAGGCCTGCCTTACCCATCCCTGATTTGCTGACCGCGGATGCCCGTAGCCGTATCAAGCTTGTTGTTCAGTCCGGCAGCACGCTGTTCGGTGCGCACAACGCGACAACCTGGGGCTATAACGGCAATCTGCTCGGCCCTGCGCTGCAGCTGCGCAAAGGGAAGGCGGTGACGGTGGATATCCACAATACGCTTGCTGAAGAGACGACGGTGCACTGGCACGGACTGGAAGTGCCGGGCGAGGTAGACGGCGGGCCGCAGGGCATCATCAAAGCAGGCGGTTCGCGCAGCGTCACCTTTACGCCCGACCAGCGCGCGGCAACCTGCTGGTTCCATCCGCATCAGCATGGCAAAACGGGCCATCAAGTGGCGATGGGGCTGGCGGGACTGGTGCTGATTGAAGACGACGAGAGCCGCCTGCTGCGCCTGCCGAAACAGTGGGGCATCGACGATGTGCCGGTGATTGTGCAGGACAAGAAATTCACCGCTGACGGGCAAATTGACTATCAGCTGGACGTGATGAGCGCGGCGGTAGGCTGGTTTGGCGACACGCTGTTGACCAACGGCGCCATTTATCCTCAGCACGCTGCGCCGAAAGGCTGGCTGCGACTGCGTCTGCTTAATGGCTGTAACGCGCGTTCGCTCAACTTCGTCACCAGCGATAAGCGTCCGCTGTACGTGGTCGCCAGCGACGGCGGGCTGCTGCCGGAACCGGTAAAAGTGAGCGAGCTGCCGATGCTGATGGGCGAACGCTTCGAGGTGCTGGTGGATATCAGCGATGGCAAAGCGTTTGACCTCGTGACCCTGCCAGTCAGCCAGATGGGGATGGCGGTCGCGCCGTTTGACAAGCCGCATCCGGTGCTGCGTATTCAGCCGTTACAGGTGACCGCTTCCGGCACGCTGCCTGATACGTTAACCACTCTAGCGGCACTCCCGTCGCTTGATGGGCTTACGCAACGCAAACTGCAGCTCTCCATGAACCCGATGCTCGATATGATGGGCATGCAGGCGCTGATGGCGAAATATGGTGATAAGGCGATGGCGGGGATGCATCACGGGCAGATGATGGGCCACATGAATATGGACCACGGCAAAATGGGCGGCATGGGGAACATGAATCACGGCGACCATGGCTTTGATTTCCATAACGCCAATATGATCAACGGTAAAGCGTTCGACATGAACACGCCGATGTTTGCAGCGACAAAAGGGCAGTTTGAGCGCTGGGTGATTTCAGGTGAAGGGGACATGATGCTGCATCCGTTCCATATTCACGGCACGCAGTTCCGCATTCTTTCTGAGAACGGCAAAGCGCCGGACGCGCATCGCGCGGGCTGGAAAGATACGGTGAAGGTAGAAGGCGGCGTCAGCGAGGTGCTGGTGAAGTTTGACCACGATGCGCCGAAGGAGTTTGCCTATATGGCGCACTGCCATCTGCTGGAGCATGAAGATACGGGGATGATGCTGGGCTTTACCGTATAAAAAAGCCGGGTGGCGGCTTCGCCTTACCCGGCCTATATAGCGTACCCGTAGGCCCGGTAAGCGTAAGCGCCACCGGGCTTTTCAGTTACTGGTTTTCGTCAGGCAACGCATACGCGACAATATAGTCGCCCATCTTCGTGCCAAACGAACCGTGACCGCCCGCGGAGATGACAACGTACTGCTTGCCATTCACTTCATAGGTCATCGGCGTGGCTTGTCCACCCGCTGGCAGACGGCCTTGCCACAGTTTCTCACCGTTGGTCATGTTGTACGCGCGCAGGTAGTTATCTGCGGTTGCCGCGATGAACAGCACGTTACCGGCGGTGGAGATTGGGCCACCCAGCATTGGCATACCCATATTAAACGGCACAGGAACCGGCATCGGGAACGGCATGCTGTCCTGCGGGGTACCAATACGTTTTTTCCACACGATCTGGTTAGTTTTTAGATCCAGACCGGAGATGTAACCCCAGGCAGGCTGTTTACACGGCAGACCAAACGGCGACAGGAACGGGTTCAGCGTTACGCCGAACGGTACGCCATACTGCGGCTGAATACCGGCTTCGGTACCGCTGCCTTTCGCGTCTTTCGGCTGCTCCATTGGGTTGCCCGGACCGCGTGGGATCAGGCGGGAGACGAACGGCAGCGCCATTGGGTTAGCAATAGCGACCTGACGGTTAGGGTCAACGGAGATCCCGCCCCACTCGAACATCCCCAGGTTACCCGGGAAGACCAGCGTGCCCTGCTCAGAAGGCGGCGTGAAGATGCCTTCATAGCGCAGCTGATGGAACATCACGCGGCACACCAGCTGGTCAAACATTGTGGCACCCCACATGTCTGCCCCGCTTAGGTCTTTCTTCGGACGGAAGCTCAGATCGGAGAACGGCTGGGTTTTGCTGACATAATCACCTTTCGCCGCACCCTGCGGAACCGGTTTTTCCGGTGCCGGCACAACCAGCTTGCCGTTGCTGCGATCCAGTACGAAGATGTTGCCGGTTTTCGCCGGGGCGTAAATCACCGGAACGGTTTTGCCGTTAACGGTAATGTCCGCCAGCGTCGGCTGGGATGGCATATCCATATCCCACAGATCGTGGTGAACGGTCTGATAGCTCCAGGCCAGCTTACCGGTGGTCGCGTTCAATGCCACGATAGCGCTGGCATAACGTTCCTGCTCCGGCGTGCGGTTACCGCCCCAGATATCTGGCGTAGTAACACCCATTGGCAGGTAGACCAGGTCCAGCTTCGCGTCATACGCTGCAGGTGCCCAGGAGTTTGGCGAGTTAAAGGTAAAGGTGTGCTCGTCCGATGGGATCGCATTCGGATCTTTCGCGCCCGGGTCGAAGGCCCACAGCAGCTTACCGGTATTCACGTCGAAACCGCGGATAACGCCGGAGGTTTCGCGCGTGGAGAAGTTATCCGTTACCGAACCGGCAATCACGATGGTTTTATCGGTGATGATTGGCGGCGAGGTTGGCTCGTACAGACCCGGCGTGGTGTCCGGCATATTGGTCTGCAGATTCAGGATACCTTTGTTGGCAAAGGTTTCACACAGCTTGCCCGTTTCGGCATTGATGGCGAACAGACGACCATCGTTGACCGGCAGCATGATGCGGCGCGGACAGTCGGCAACCACTTCCGGGCTCGCGTTATCGGCGCGCGCTTCGTGATAAGAGACGCCACGGCAGGTCACGTGCTGGAAGGACGGGTTGGAGTTCAGCTGCGGATCGAAGTGCCATTTCTCTTTACCGGTGGCCGCGTCGAGCGCGAACAGACGCTGGTGCGCCGTACACAGATAAAGCATATCGCCGACTTTAATTGGCGTCACTTCGTTGGTCAGTTCACCCGGATCGTTCGGCATCTTCAGGTCGCCGGTACGGAATACCCAGGCTTCTTTCAGGTTCTTAACGTTGTCCGCGTTGATCTGCTTCAGCGGAGAGTAACGCTGGCCTTCCTGGTTACGACCATAGGCAGGCCAGTCGCCGTCAGCAACCTGTGAGATCGCTGCTGCAGGCGTGGATTCTGCGTTCAGCGTACCGTTGATCTCCTGCGGGTCGTTAAAGCCAGCCCAGGTGAGGATACCGCCGCTGATCAGCAGTGCCACCACCAGCGCCGCAACGGCACCGCTGGACGGCACGATCAGGCGACGCCAGACGAACGGCAGGATCAGCCAGATACCGAAGAAGACCAGGATGTCACTGCGCGGCGTCAGCGCCCAGAAGTCAAAGCCGACTTCCCAGACGCCCCAGATCATGGTGGCAAGAAGGAGTGCGGCATACAGCCACAGTGCAGATTGTTTTCTACGCCAGAGCAGGACGGTTACGCCAAGCATAACCAGGCCCGCAATCGGGTAGTACCAGGAGCCGCCGATCGCGACCAGCCAGACGCCACCGATTAACAGGTACAGGCCGCAGAAGGCGGCGAATAGCGCTGTTAATGTCACCAGTAGACGCGGCTGTTTAGAGTTTGTTTCAGCCATAGAAAGTGTACTCGTCAGTTTTTGTTAATAATTTGCTAGCAACTAATTATAGGTATTAACAAGTGTGATCGGAATCACAATATTTGCTTTTTATAACTCATACGCCAGGGTTATCCATTTGCTGATATAATGGCTGGCTTGCGTATCAGTGCTGGATATTAACTCATCCGTATTGAGAGATTTTCATTAAAATCATTTGGTTAGTAATATGAAACATACTGTTGAAGTGATGATCCCGGAAGCCGAGATCAAAGCGCGTATCGCCGAACTGGGTCGTCAAATCACCGAACATTACAAGGACAGCGGCAGCGAAATGGTGCTGGTCGGTCTGTTGCGCGGCTCTTTCATGTTCATGGCCGACCTGTGCCGTGAAGTGCACGTGCCCCATGAGGTCGATTTTATGACCGCCTCCAGCTACGGCAGCGGCATGTCCACCACCCGTGATGTGAAAATCCTGAAAGATCTGGATGAAGATATTCGTGGCAAAGATGTGTTGATCGTTGAGGACATCATCGACTCCGGCAACACGCTTTCAAAAGTGCGCGAGATCCTGAGCCTGCGTGAGCCAAAATCGCTGGCGATTTGCACCCTGCTGGATAAACCTGATCGCCGTGAAGTGCAGGTGCCGGTAGAGTTTGTCGGTTTCTCTATTCCTGACGAATTCGTCGTCGGTTACGGCATTGACTACGCACAGCGTTATCGCCATCTGCCGTATGTTGGGAAAGTGGTATTGCTGGACGAGTAATTGCGGTTTGTTGCCCGGTGGCGCTGCGCTTACCGGGCCTACGAATGGGCACATGTAGGCCGGGTAAGGCGCAGCCGCTACCCGGCTTTATTTATGGTTTACGTGCTTAAGCTGAAGGTTGGCAATTCCCGAACGGTAACGCTGCTCCAGCGTTTCCCGGTTGGTAGCGGTCACTTCCAGGTTGCGCAGCAGACCGTCGTGAATACCGTACGCCCAGCCGTGGATCGAGACCTTCTGCCCGCGTTTCCACGCTGATTGCATGATCGTTGAGTGGCCCAGGTTATACACCTGCTCCATCACGTTGAGTTCACACAGGGTATCCATGCGACGCTCCTGCGGCATTTCGCCCAGCAGTGAGCTATGTTTGAACCAGATATCGCGGATGTGGAGCAGCCAGTTATCAATGAGCCCCAGCTCCGTGTTTTCAACCGCCGCCTGCACGCCGCCGCAGCCGTAGTGGCCGCAAATGATGATGTGCTCGACTTGCAGAACGTCAACGGCATACTGAACAACAGAAAGACAGTTGAGATCGGTGTGAATCACCAGGTTGGCAACGTTGCGGTGAACAAACAGTTCGCCGGGCTCAAGGCCGGTCAGGCGCTCCGCCGGTACGCGGCTGTCGGAGCATCCAATCCAGAGAAAGCGTGGGTTTTGCGCCTGCGCGAGTTTTCCAAAAAATCCGGGGTCTTCCTCCACCAGCATTTTTGACCATAGTGCATTGTTGCTGATGAGTGTATCTATGTTGTTCATGGAGGTTAGCGACCTGTAACCGAGTAATTGCGTTGCGCTACTATAGGGTAACCCGACTTTTAATGAAACCACACAACGTGTGTCAGAACTGAAGGTAAGTTAATTTCATGGCAATTGCACTGGAGCTTGAGCAGCTTAAAAAAACCTATCCGGGCGGCGTTCAGGCGCTACGCGGAATAGATCTAAAAGTAGAGGCCGGTGATTTTTACGCGCTTCTGGGGCCGAACGGCGCGGGGAAATCGACCACCATTGGGATTATCAGTTCGCTGGTCAATAAAACGTCCGGCCGGGTGAGCGTCTTTGGTTATGACCTGCAAAAAGATGTGGTGAACGCCAAGCGTCAGCTGGGTCTGGTGCCGCAGGAGTTCAACTTCAATCCGTTTGAGACGGTGCAGCAGATCGTCGTTAACCAGGCGGGTTATTACGGCGTTGAGCGTAAAGAGGCCCTGGAGCGGAGCGAAAAATACCTCAAGCAGCTCGATCTGTGGGAAAAGCGTAACGAACGCGCCCGGATGTTATCCGGCGGGATGAAGCGCCGCCTGATGATTGCCCGCGCGCTGATGCACGAGCCAAAACTGCTGATTCTTGATGAGCCGACGGCGGGTGTCGATATTGAACTGCGCCGCTCCATGTGGGGCTTCCTGAAAGACCTCAACGACAAAGGCACCACCATTATTCTGACCACCCACTATCTGGAAGAGGCGGAAATGCTGTGCCGCAACATCGGCATCATTCAGCACGGCGAGCTGGTGGAAAACACCTCGATGAAGAACTTGCTCTCCAAGCTGAAATCAGAAACCTTTATTCTCGATCTGGCGGCAAAGAGCCCGCTGCCGAAGCTCGAAGGTTATCAATACCGCCTCGTCGATACCTCGACGCTGGAAGTGGAAGTGCTGCGCGAGCAGGGCATCAACAGCGTGTTTTCACAGCTGAGCGCGCAGGGTATTCAGGTCTTAAGTATGCGTAACAAAGCGAACCGACTGGAAGAGCTGTTTGTCTCTCTGGTGCAGGATAAACAAGGAGACAAGGCATGACGCATCTTTACTGGGTCGCGCTGAAAAGCATCTGGGCGAAAGAGATTAACCGCTTTATGCGCATCTGGGTGCAAACTCTGGTGCCGCCGGTCATCACGATGACGCTCTATTTCATCATCTTCGGTAACCTGATTGGTTCCCGGATTGGTGAGATGCACGGCTTTACCTATATGCAGTTTATCGTGCCTGGCCTGATCATGATGGCGGTGATCACCAACGCCTATGCCAACGTGGCGTCATCGTTCTTTAGCGCCAAGTTCCAGCGCAATATTGAAGAGCTGCTGGTGGCACCGGTGCCAACGCATGTCATTATTGCCGGTTACGTCGGCGGCGGCGTGGCGCGCGGGCTGTGCGTCGGGATCCTGGTCACGGCGATTTCGCTGTTCTTCGTGCCGTTCCAGGTGCACTCCTGGCTATTCGTCGCGCTGACGCTGCTCCTGACGGCAATCCTCTTCTCGCTGGCCGGTTTGCTGAACGCCGTGTTTGCCAAAACGTTTGACGACATCAGCCTGATCCCGACCTTCGTGCTAACGCCGCTGACCTATCTTGGCGGGGTGTTCTACTCTCTGACGCTGCTGCCGCCGTTCTGGCAGGCGCTGTCGCACCTGAACCCGATCGTCTACATGATCAGCGGCTTCCGCTTCGGCTTCCTCGGCATCACCGATGTGCCGCTGTTTACCACGGTGGCGGTGCTGGCGGTGTTCATCATCGTCTTCTACCTGCTGTGCTGGTACCTGATCCAGCGCGGACGCGGTCTGCGCAGCTAGCCCTCAGCCCGGCGACATTCTGTTTGCCGGGCATTTTCTTTGACAGTTATCACCGTAAGCTAACCTTCACTCCGCTAAACTACTTGCCTGCTAAGGAGAGAGTTATGCTGGGATGGGTTATCACCTGCCACGATGAACGGGCGCAGGACATGCTGCTGAAGCTGGAAGCCAGGTTTGGTCCACTGCCACAGTGTCGCGCCGTCAACTACTGGCGCGGCTTGAGCACCAACATGCTTGGCCGGATGATGTGCGATGCCCTGCATGAAACCGACACCGGAGAGGGCGTCATTTTTCTTACTGATAAATCCGGCGCCGCGCCGTACCGTGCTGCGGCTCTGATGAGCCATAAGCACGACGGCTGCGAGGTGATCTCCGGTATTAGCCTTCCATTGCTTGAAATGATGTATCCCCAGCGCGAGACATTAACCAGCGCGGCGTTCCGTAACGCTATCGTCGCGCAGGGTACACCGGGCGTCAGCAGCTTGTGGCATCAGCAGCAAAAAAATCCCCCCTTTGTCCTGCTTCATGACCTGTATAAGAATTAAACATTGGTATTGATGTCGCTTTTGCTACAATGGCATAAGTATTTCCGCTTCGAATAAGACCCTCATGTTCACGCGTATTGTTTTCCTGCTATTGATGTTCGTCTCCGGCACTTCTTCTGCCAGTTTATTAAGTCAGCAAAGACTGCCTGCTCAATATATGCAAACCACCGAAGATGCGGCGATTTGGGCGCAGGTCGGCAACAGCGTCATTAACGTTGGCAACGTGCGGGCAGGGCAGATCCTCGCGGTGGTGCCTGCGGCGGCGGACTACTATGAATTTCGCTTCGGATTTGGCACGGGCTTTATCGACAAGGGGCACCTGGAGCCGGTGCAGGGCAAACAGCGCGTCGAGGATGGCCTGGGGGATTTGAATAAACCGCTGAGCAATCAAAACCTGATAACGTGGAAAGACACGCCCGTTTATAACGCCCCGAACAACGGTAGCGCACCCTTCGGCACCTTAAGCGCCAATCTTCGCTATCCGATCCTGAACAAGCTCAAAGATCGCCTCAATCAGACCTGGTTCCAGATCCGCATCGGCAACCGCCTGGCCTGGATCAGCAGCCTGGACGCGCAGGAAGATAACGGCATTCCGGTTATTACCTACCACCATATTTTGCGCGACGAAGAGAACACCCGTTTTCGCCATACCTCCACGACCACCAGCGTGCGTGCGTTCAACAACCAGATGACCTGGCTGCGCGATCAGGGCTATACCACCCTGACCCTGTATCAGCTGGAAGGGTATGTGCGCAACAAGATGAACTTGCCGGCGAAATCGGTGGTGATTACCTTCGACGATGGCCTTAAGTCCGTTAACCGCTATGCTTACCCGATCCTCAAAGCGTATGGCTTTAAGGCGACGGCGTTTATCATCTCGTCGCGCATCAAGCGCCACCCGCAAAAATGGGCGCCAAAATTCCTGCAGTTTATGAGCGTGTCGGAGCTGGAGCAGATGCATGACGTGTTCGACTATCAGTCCCACACGCACTTCCTGCACCGCGTCGACGACAACCATCAGCCCATTTTACTGAGCCGCAGCTATCACAATATTTTGTTTGATTTTAAGCGCTCGCGCCGCGACCTGGCGCAGTTCAACCCGCACGTGCTTTACCTCTCGTATCCGTTCGGCGGTTATGACGATAAGGCGATTAAAGCTGCGAATGACGCCGGGTTCCATCTGGCGGTGACGACGGTACGAGGGAAGGTCAAGCCGGGGGATAATCCGTTCTTGCTGAAGCGCCTGTATATCTTAAGAACGGATTCGCTGGAGACGATGTCGCGGCTGATCAGCAATCAGCCGCAGGGGTAGTGCTTATGCAACCTGAACCGGAATCGCCTTTGCGGTGCGCTTCATTTCATTCTCGCCTTCGAAGTAGGCGACTTTAGGCTGCCAGCGACGTGCTTCTTCGTCAGACATCATCACGAAGCTGGCGATGATCACGATATCACCCACGTCAGCGCAGTGCGCCGCAGCGCCGTTAACGGAGATGATTTTGGACCCGCGCTCGGCGGCAATCGCGTAGGTAGAGAAGCGCTTACCGTTGTTCACGTTCCAGATATCAATCGCTTCGTTTTCGAGGATACCTGCTGCATCAAGGAAATCCTGGTCAATGGCGCAGGAGCCTTCATAGTGCAGGTCGGCCTGCGTGACTTTCACACGGTGAAGCTTACCTTGCAGCATTTTGCGAATCATTACGTTTACCTATAATTATCAGGGGTGAAAGGAATTACGCCAGCTCAACCACTTTATTGTCGATCAGACGCGCCTGACCTAGCCAGGCCGCCACCAGGATGACTGCGCGCTTGCTGTTCTGGGTTAATTCCAGCAGCGTATCAGCATCACGAATTTGTACGTCGTCAGCACGAAGCCCCTTATCGTTAAGCGCCTGCTCGGCAAGGGCGATAATCTCTTCTGCTGTTAACTCTTTTGCCAGCATCTGCTCAGCCATGGTGTTCATGACCTTGCTGAGACCCGGCGCGATTTTACGCTGTTCGGCGGTCAGGTAGCCATTACGCGAGCTGAGTGCCAGACCGTCTTTTGCGCGTACGATCGGTACGCCGACAATCTCGATATCGTAACCCATATCCGCAACCATCTTGCGGATCAGCGCCAGCTGCTGGAAATCTTTCTCGCCAAAGCAGGCAACGTCCGGCTGTACCAGGTTGAACAGCTTGCTGACGATGGTGGAAACGCCGCGGAAATGGCCCGGGCGGCTCGCACCTTCGAGCATGGTGGAAATGCCCGGGACGTCAACGTAGGTTGCCTCTTCGGTACCCTGCGGGTAAACATCCGCCGGTGCAGGTGAGAAGACGATATCCGCGTGGCGTTTTTTGAGCTTCTCGCAATCTTCCTGAAGGGTGCGCGGGTAGCGCGCCAGATCGTCTGCGCGGTCAAACTGCATGGGGTTCACGAAGATACTGACCACCACGATATCTGCCCGCGCGCGGGCTTCGTCGACGAGCTTCATGTGGCCGTCGTGCAGATTGCCCATGGTCGGGACCAGTGCGATACGTTTACCTTCCTGACGCGCGCGGCGGATATGCTGGCGAAGCAGCGGCAGGGTTTCAATGATTAGCACAACGAGACTCCTTAATGGAAACTGTGTTCTTCACCCGGGTAAACACCGGATTCAACGTCGGCAATATACTGCCTGACCGCAGCGCGCATGTCGCCCGCTTCGGCGAGGAAATTTTTGGCAAATTTCGGGATGTGTCCGCCGGTGATACCGAAGGCATCGTGCATCACCAGGATCTGACCGTCGGTCACGTTACCTGCCCCAATACCAATCACCGGAATGGACAGCGCGTCGGTAATGCGTTTCGCCAGCTCAACCGGCACGCACTCCAGCACCAGCAGCTGTGCACCTGCGGCTTCCAGCGCCAGAGCATCATCCAGCAGCGTCTGGGCGGCATCGCCGCGGCCCTGCACCTTGTAGCCGCCGAAGATATTCACGGACTGCGGCGTCAGGCCTAAATGCCCGCACACCGGCACGGCGCGCTCGGTGAGCATCTTCACCGTATCAACAAGCCAGGCGCCGCCTTCAATTTTGACCATATTGGCACCGGCACGCATCACTGCCGCCGCGTTTTCGAATGCCTGTTCCGGCGTGGCATAGGCCATAAACGGCAGATCGGAAAGCAGCAGGCAGGCTGGGGCACCACGGCGCACGGCGCGGGTATGGTAAGCGATGTCCTCAACCGTCACCGGCAGAGTGGAATCATGTCCTTGTACCGTCATCCCTAACGAATCCCCGACCAGCATGACGTTGATCCCCTCTTCGGCAAACAGTTTGGCGAAGCTGTAGTCATACGCGGTGATGGTGGCGAAGCGTTTTTTTTCCTGTTTGCATTTCTGCAGTAAGGAGATGGTGGTTGGTTTCATACTGTTTCCTGATAGCCCAAAAGCGAATCTTTGCGCATTCTAACAGTAACATTCGAGGGAACAATGATTTTAGGCAATCGATTAACCACAAATATTTTATGGTTAACCAATAAAAAAACGGCTTTACCAGCGAGCGGGTTTTTCCGCACCGAGACTGTTGAGAACGGCCTTTAGCGAGAGCCCGTCAGGGAAGGTAAGGGAAGGGGCGACTTCAAACAGCGGCCAGAGCATAAACCCGCGATTTTTCATGTCGTAATGCGGAACGGTGAGACGTTCAGTGTTAATCGTCTCGTGACCAAACAGCATAATGTCGAGGTCGAGCGTGCGGGGGCCCCAGCGTTCGGCTTTGCGCACACGGCCCTGTTGAAGCTCAATACGCTGGGTATTGTCCAGCAGCGCTTCGGGACCCAGTTCAGTCTCAAGGACCACGGCGGCGTTGAGGTAGTCTGGCTGATCCTGTGGCCCCAGCGGCGGTGTGCGGTAGAACGAGGAGACCGCCACGATCCGACTCTGTGGGATGTCGCCCAGCGCCTGTACGGCAGCATTCACCTGCTCCAGCGGAGAGGCTAAATTGCTGCCGATGGCGATATACGCGAGGGTCATGCTGTTCCTTCACGACGCGGCGCGCGTTTGCGCGGGCGACGATGACGGCGACGCGGTTCCGGCTCTTCATCCAGCCCGGTCAGCATATCTTTCTGCTCTGGCGGGGCGGAGACCTGGAATTCAGCCCACCACTGCGCCAGACGCTGCAGCTCCTGGTTGCGTTCAATTTCCGCGCGCAGCGACAGGAGATCGAAGGCCGCGCGGAATTTAGGATGCTCCATCAGCTTCCAGGCGCGTTTGCCCTGACGACGGGACATGCGCAACTGAAGCTGCCAGATGTCGCGCACCAGGGTGGTAATCCGTTTCGGAATGGCGAGCGTGCGGCAGCCTTCGTCCAGCACGTCGTTGGCGGCCAGCGCGAACGCATCGTAATAGGCGAGCCCGCTCTCCTGGGTAATACGCTGTGCCGTTTCCAGCAGCGGATACCAGAACATCGCGGCAAAGAGGAACGCCGGGTTCACGCGCATATCGTTGCGAATGCGGGTATCGGTATTTTTCAGCACCTGCGCAATCATCCGCTCCATTGGGCTGTCACCGTTTTCGGTAAAGTAGCGGGTAATGGTCGGGAATAGCGGCTGGAACAGGTTGTATTCGCGCAGAAGTTTGTAGGTTTCAAAACCGTGGCCGGCCTGCAGCAGCTTCAGCGCCTCTTCAAACAGGCGAGCAGGCGGCACGTCGTTAATCAGCGTCGCCAGACGCGGGATTGGCTCTGCCGTTTCCGGGCTGATGCGCATATTGAGCTTGGCGGCGAAACGCACGGCGCGCAGCATACGCACGGGATCTTCACGGTAGCGCGTTTCCGGCGTGCCGATCAGGCGGATCAGACCTTCTTTCAGGTCCTGCATGCCGCCGACGTAATCGCGCACGGTGAAATCCGCGACGCTGTAATAAAGGCTGTTGATGGTGAAGTCGCGACGCTGGGCATCTTCTTCGATGGAACCGAAGATATTATCGCGCAACAGCATACCGTTCTGGCCGCGCTGCGACGTCGTGCGATCGGACGCGCCCGCTTCGTGATGACCGCGGAAGGTCGCCACTTCGATGATTTCCGGCCCAAACATTACGTGAGCCAGACGGAAACGGCGGCCAACGAGACGGCAGTTACGGAATAATTTGCGCACCTGCTCAGGCGTGGCGCTGGTCGTCACGTCGAAATCTTTGGGTTTTTTGCCCAGCAGTAAATCACGCACCCCACCGCCCACGAGATAGGCCTCGTAGCCCGCTTTATTCAGACGATAGAGCACCTTGAGGGCATTTTCACTGATATCTTTGCGGGAAATAGTGTGCTGCTCACGCGGAATAACCGACATGTGTGGCTGTGCAATAGCATCATTCGCCATGCTCTCTTCGCGGCTTAGCACTTTACGGCAAAAATTAGCGACTCGGGTAAAAATGGTACACCTCGTAGTGTGTTTTGTTATGAAAAAAGCGGCTAATCATAGCTCAGCGCAACGCATTTGAGAATGCTGGATTTTTGGCACTGCCGCGAGCGTCCAGTTAGCAATGGCCATTTTCAGCAGTTCGTCAATACGCAGATCCTGCCATTCGTTGGTTACATTCTGGTTGAGAAATCGCAGCGCGTCGATCAAAACAGGACGCGGATCGCCGTCTGGCAGGGCCGGGGCATGGTTCTGCTTTGACAATTTTAAGCCCTGCGCATTAACCGCCAGCGGCAGATGAATGTAATCCGGCGCCGTCCAGCCAAACTGATGATAGAGCGAGATTTGTCGCACGGTCGGCTCGACCAGATCCGCCCCGCGCACTATTTCTGTCACGTCCTGAAAATGATCGTCCACCACCACGGCCAGGTTGTAGGCGAACAGGCCATCGCGACGGTGAATAATAAAATCCTCACGCGCCAGACGTTCATCGGCATGAATTTCACCGGAGAGTAAATCGTTAAAGTGCGTCACCGGGGAGTGCTGTCTGATGCGCACGGCGGCATTTTCCGCAGGACGATTAAGCGTGCGGCAGTGGCCGTCATAGACGCCGCCTACGCTCTGGATGCGTGCGCGGGTGCAGGTGCAGTTATAGGAAAGCCCCTGAGCGCGAAGCCAGGCCAGACGTTCCCGATAGGCCTCATGACGCTTTGACTGCCAGAGAACCTCGTCATCCCAGTGAAGACCGTAATGTTCCAGCTGACGCAGAATGGTCTCTGCTGCACCGGGAACTTCACGCGGAGGGTCAATATCTTCGATGCGGACGAGCCATTTTCCCTGGCGGGCGCGAGCCTGCAGGTAGCTGCCGAGCGCGGCAATTAATGAGCCGAAGTGTAATTCACCGGAAGGAGATGGCGCGAAGCGCCCAATATAGTGTGATTCAGACATATCAACAGTAACAAGGCGGGAGAGACTCCCGCCTTTGGAGTGTGTAAACAGCGCTGGTGTTAACCGGCCATCTGTTTTTCGCGGATTTCGGCCAGCGTTTTGCAGTCGATGCACAGATCGGCGGTTGGACGCGCTTCCAGGCGACGAATGCCAATTTCAACACCGCAGGATTCGCAGTAGCCAAAATCTTCGTCTTCGACTTTTTTCAGCGTTTTCTCGATCTTTTTGATCAGTTTGCGTTCGCGGTCACGGTTACGCAGTTCGAGGCTGAACTCTTCTTCCTGAGCGGCACGGTCTACCGGGTCCGGGAAGTTAGCAGCTTCATCCTGCATATGAGTAACGGTGCGATCGACTTCATCCCTGAGTTGATTACGCCATGCTTCAAGAATACGCTTGAAGTGCGACAGCTGGGCTTCGTTCATATACTCTTCGCCCGGTTTCTCTTGATACGGCTCCACCCCAGCGATGGCGAGAATACTCAGGGACGATGTTTTACGGTTTTGCCCTTCTTGCATGTTGCTTCTCCTTAACACGCACTATCGATCCCCGTGTTGGGGGAAAAATCAGGTCGCTATAAATAGCAGATGCTTTTCCGTATGGCAATTATCTAAACGTAACACTTGACAAGCCTGTGAGGAAAAGCGTATTTGCGCACGCGGCCAGAACACTTAATCGTCAATCGTCTAATCCCTTATAAGACAATGGGAAGAGAGGATCTCAGAGTCATATTATCGGCAGAAAGTTCCGCTTTATAAGCGAAAACCTCTACCCCCTGCTTTTGTGCCTCATTCAACAATTGCGCGTATTTAGGATCAATATGGCGGGCAGGGGAGAAACGTTCAATGGCTGAATGCAACACTGCAAACAGCAATACGGCGCGTTTGCCCGCCGCCGCAACACTCATTAGCTCTCGCAGATGCTTCTGGCCACGTAGCGTTACCGCATCCGGGAAGTAGCCATTTTCCTGTTCCGCTAACGTCACTGATTTCACTTCAATATAGCACTCCGGCCTGTCTTCCGCCTGTAACATGAAATCAATTCTGCTGCCTTCATCGCCATATTTCACTTCGCTTTTATGCGTGCCATAACCGACCAGTTCGGGAATTACGCCATGGGTCAGCGCTTCCTTAACCAGTTGATTGGCGCGCAGGGTATTAACGCAAATAAATGCCCCGTTCTGGGTTTCGGTCATTTCCCAGGTATGGGCATATTTGCGTTTAGTATTTTCTGATGTGGAATACCAGACCCTGTCACCCGGCGTCGCGCATCCCGTCATGGCACCGGTATTGGGGCAGTGCAGGGTGAGCGGTTCACCTTCAGGCGTGATCACATCGGCGAGGAAGCGTTTGTAGCGTTGGATAAGCGTAGCGTGCTGCAGGGGAGGACTAAACTTCATCAGAGTTCCTTTCGGTGTTGCCCAGCGTCCAGCGCTGTAGCGGCGTATAGCGGGTGCGTCCCTGTGCAAAGACGGATTCATAAAGCGCGAATGTGTTGACCGGAAAGGCCCAGTGAAAACCCGGCGGCGGGATGGCAACGGCCTGACCGGCATCGCGCAGCAGGGTGATGTGCGGATGAAACGGCTGTGGGCTTTGATAACAGCCGCTGCGCGCCGCCTGCGCGCGCAGCATGTTCGCCAGCTGTAATAATCCGCGCGGAGGCTGACGCGTCCCCAGCCAGACCACACGCGAACGCAGCCACTGACCCGCGTCGTCGAGGTGTAGCGTAAATTCCGGCTGGGTAATACGCCCGGCCATTGCGGCTAACGCCCGCTGTTTTTCGGCACTGACGTCGCCCAAAAAGGCCAGCGTCAGGTGCAGGTTAGCCGCCGCGACCGGGCGACCGGCTTCCGGCGGGAAGCGTTCGGCGCGCCAGCGAACAATTTGACGCTGTAGTGTTGTGGGCAATTCAATGGCAAAAAACAGCCGTTTCGACTCAGGCATACGGAGGACTCGGTAATGATATGCGCCGATGCTACAATGTACGCCGACTAATGTTAACCCTCTGGAGCTGTTAGTGTCCTCATTGCCGGTCGCCGTCGTTCTTCCTGACCTTCTCGCTGCCTTACGCCATGCCCCGCAGGTTTTGCTGAATGCCCCGACGGGGGCGGGTAAGTCCACCTGGCTGCCGCTGCAAATTCTGAAAGACGGGAACATCAGCGGGAAAATTATCCTGCTGGAGCCGCGCAGACTGGCCGCGCGCAACGTGGCGCAGCGCCTGGCGGAACTGCTGAATGAAAAACCGGGCGAAACGGTAGGTTACAGGATGCGCGCTGAGACCTGCGTGGGCCCGACCACGCGCCTTGAGGTGGTTACCGAGGGGATTCTCACCCGCATGCTGCAAAACGATCCGGAGCTGACCGGCGTCGGGCTGGTGATCCTGGATGAATTCCACGAGCGCAGCCTGCAGGCGGATCTGGCGCTCGCGCTGTTGCTGGACGTTCAGCAGGGGCTGCGCGACGATCTCCGTCTGCTGATAATGTCGGCCACGCTGGATAACGAGCGGCTACGGCAGGCGCTACCTGATGCGCCGGTCATCAGCTCTGAAGGGCGGGCGTTTCCTGTTGAACGCCGCTATCAACCGCTTCCCTCCCACCTGCGTTTTGACGAGGCGGTCGCCGTTGCCACCGCTGAACTGCTGCGCCAGGAGCCCGGTTCCCTGCAGCTGTTTTTGCCGGGTGTCGGTGAGATCCAGCGCGTGCAGGAGCAGCTTTCCTCTCGCGTAGGCGGTGATGTACTGCTGTGCCCGCTCTACGGCGCGCTGTCGCTGCAGGAGCAGCGTAAAGCTATCCTTCCAGCCCCGGTGGGGCAGCGCAAGGTGGTGCTGGCAACCAACATCGCTGAAACCAGTTTGACCATCGAAGGTATTCGCCTGGTGGTGGATAGCGCGCAGGAGAGGGTGGCAAGCTTTGACCCGCGCACCGGGCTGACTAGACTCCTGACGCAGCGCATCAGCCAGGCGTCAATGGTGCAGCGCGCGGGCCGTGCGGGGCGTCTTGAGCCGGGGATCTGCCTGCATCTGACCAGCGCAGAGCAGGCTGAACGCGCGGCGCAGCAAAGCACGCCGGAAATTTTACAAAGTGATTTGTCGGGCCTGGTGATGGATCTGCTGCAGTGGGGTTGCCCGGATCCTGGACAGCTTACCTGGCTTGATTCTCCCCCTGTCGTTAACCTCACCGCTGCGCGCAGTCTGTTAACTGAGCTTGGCGCGCTGGAGGGCGAACGTCTGACGGTACGCGGCCAGAAAATGGCGGCGCTGGGCAACGATCCGCGTCTGGCCGCGATGCTGGTGGCCGCGCAAGGGGATGATGAAATTGCCACGGCGGCTAAACTGGCGGCTATCCTTGAGGAGCCGCCACGCGGAGGCAGCAGCGATCTGGGGCAGGCGTTTTCACGCAATCAGGGGAACTGGCAGCAGCGGGCGCAGCAACTGTGCAAACGGCTTAACAGCCGCGGCGGCGTGCCAGACAGCGAGAGGATTTCCCGGCTGTTAGCGCAGGCGTTTCCGGACAGGATTGCGCGTCGGCGCGGGCTGGACGGCCGCTATCAGCTGGCAAACGGCATGGGGGCGATGCTGGACAGCGATGACGCCCTGACGCGTCATGAGTGGCTGATTGCGCCGCTCCTGCTGCAGGGGAGCAACTCCCCCGATGCGCGTATCCTGCAGGCGATTGCCGTCGATATTGACGCCCTGACCCGTAGCTGTCCGCAGTTGCTTAAGCAATCGGACATCGTCGAGTGGGATGACGCCCAGGGCACGCTGAAGGCGTTTCGTCGTAGCCAGATTGGGAAACTGACGCTCGGGACGAAGCCGCTGGCGAAGCCGTCGGAAGACGAGCTTCATCAGGCTATGCTGAACGGCATTCGGGAAAAAGGGCTGAGCGTGCTGAACTGGACGCCGGAGGCGGAACAGTATCGCATTCGCCTGCACTGCGCTGCAAAGTGGCTACCGGAGCATGGCTGGCCAGCGGTGGATGACGAGACGCTGCTGGCTACGCTTGAACGCTGGCTACTGCCGCAGATGAGCGGCGTGCACTCTCTGCGCGCCCTTAAAGCGCTTGATGTTAAGACTGCGTTACAGAATTTACTGGACTGGTCATTGCGTCAACGTCTGGATAGTGAACTGCCAGGGCATTACACTGTGCCGACCGGAAGCCGGATTGCCATCCGTTATCATGAGGATAATCCGCCGGCGCTGGCGGTTCGGATGCAGGAGATGTTTGGTGAAGCAACCACGCCGTCTATCGCTGAAGGGCGCGTGCCGTTGGTGCTTGAACTGCTGTCGCCTGCGCATCGCCCCTTGCAGATCACCCGAGATTTAGGGGCGTTCTGGGCGGGGAGCTACCGTGACGTGCAGAAAGAGATGAAGGGGCGGTACCCCAAACACGTCTGGCCGGACGATCCGGCGAATACGGCGCCGACGAAGCGGACGAAGAAATATTCCTGAAAGGGATGTGCGGCCTGATGCCCTCACCCCGGCCCTCTTCCACAGGGAGAGGGAGAACTAATTTTGAGAGATTTCTTCTTTCACAGGCCTGTGAAAGAAAAGAAAATCTGGCCTTTGCGCCTGAAAGTTGCGGAGAAAAAGCATGGCGGGGAATGACCGCGAGCCAATAGGACGTAAGGGAAAACCAACGCGTCCGGCGAAAGAAAAAGTAAGCCGTCGTCGCCTCAGAGATGAGGACTATGACGATGACTATGAAGACGATGATGAGGATGAAGAACCGATGCCGCGTAAAGGGAAAGGCAAAGGGCGCAAGCCTCGGGGCAAACGCGGCTGGTTCTGGCTGCTGCTGAAGCTCTTTATTGTTTTTGTTGTGCTGATGGCAATTTACGGCGTGTATCTGGATCAGAAGATCCGCAGCCGTATCGACGGTAAAGTCTGGCAGTTACCTGCGGCAGTGTATGGCCGCATGGTGAACCTTGAGCCAGATATGTCCATCACGAAAAACGAAATGGTAAAACTGCTGGAAGCCACCCAGTATCGTCAGGTGTCAAAAATGACGCGCCCTGGCGAATTTACCGTGCAGGCGAACAGCATTGAGATGATCCGTCGTCCGTTTGATTTCCCGGACAGCAAAGAGGGTCAGGTGCGCGCGCGTCTGACCTTTGACGGGGATCGTCTGGATACCATCGAGAACATGGATAACAACCGCCAGTTCGGTTTCTTCCGTCTCGATCCGCGTCTGATCACCATGCTCTCGTCGGCAAACGGCGAGCAGCGCCTGTTCGTGGCGCGTAACGGCTTCCCGGATCTGCTGGTCGATACGCTGCTGGCGACCGAAGACCGTCACTTCTACGAGCACGACGGCATCAGCCTCTACTCGATTGGTCGTGCGGTGCTGGCTAACCTGACGGCGGGTCGTACCGTGCAGGGAGCGAGTACGCTGACTCAGCAGCTGGTGAAGAACCTCTTCCTCTCCAGCGAACGATCTTACTGGCGTAAAGCGAACGAAGCCTATATGGCTGTGCTGATGGATGCGCGCTACAGCAAGGATCGTATCCTTGAGCTTTACATGAACGAGGTGTACCTCGGTCAGAGCGGCGATAACGAAATCCGCGGCTTCCCGCTGGCGAGCCTGTACTACTTTGGTCGTCCGGTGGAAGAGCTGAGCCTGGATCAGCAGGCGCTGCTGGTGGGCATGGTGAAAGGGGCGTCCATTTATAACCCGTGGCGTAACCCGAAACTGGCGCTGGAGCGTCGTAACCTGGTGCTGCGTCTGCTGCAACAACAGCAGGTGATTGACCAGGAGCTGTACGACATGCTGAGCGCACGTCCGCTTGGCGTTCAGCCGCGCGGTGGGGTGATCTCGCCTCAGCCTGCGTTTATGCAGCTGGTGCGTCAGGAACTGCAAAGCAAGCTTGGCGATAAGGTCAAAGATCTCTCCGGCGTGAAGATCTTCACCACCTTTGACTCCGTGGCGCAGGATGCTGCAGAAAAAGCGGCCGTGGAAGGTATTCCGGCGCTGAAGAAACAGCGTAAGCTCTCCGATCTTGAAACCGCGATGGTGGTGGTTGACCGCAACTCCGGCGAAGTTCGTGCGATGGTGGGCGGTGCCGAGCCGCAGTTTGCAGGCTACAACCGTGCCATGCAGGCGCGTCGCTCGATCGGTTCTCTGGCAAAACCGGCGACCTATCTGACTGCCCTGAGTCAGCCAAACCAGTATCGTCTGAATACCTGGATTGCGGATGCGCCTATCTCCCTGCGCCAGCCTAACGGCCAGGTGTGGTCACCGCAGAACGACGATAAGCAGTTCAGCGGTCAGGTGATGCTGGTGGATGCGTTGACGCGCTCCATGAACGTGCCGACGGTGAACCTGGGCATGTCGCTGGGTCTGCCGGCCATTGTCGATACCTGGCAGAAGCTGGGCGTGGCGAAAGATCAGCTGCACCCGGTCCCGGCGATGATCCTCGGGGCGCTTAACCTGACGCCGATTGAAGTGGCGCAGGCGTTCCAGACCATCGCCAGCGGCGGTAACCGCGCGCCGCTGTCCGCCCTGCGTTCAGTGATTGCCGAAGATGGCTCCGTGCTGTATCAGAGCTTCCCGCAGGCGGAGCGTGCCGTTCCTGCTCAGGCGGCCTACATGACGCTGTGGACGATGCAGCAGGTGGTGCAGCGTGGTACGGGTCGTCAACTGGGTGCGAAGTATCCGGGCCTGCATCTGGCAGGTAAGACCGGGACCACCAACAATAACGTCGATACCTGGTTTGCCGGTATCGATGGCCGTGAAGTGGTCATTACCTGGGTAGGACGCGATAACAACCAGCCGACCAAGCTGTACGGGGCGAGCGGGGCGATGTCGATTTACCAGCGCTATCTGGCGAATCAGTCACCGGTGCCGCTGAACCTTGTCGCGCCGGAAGATATCGTCGATATGGGCGTGGACAGCTCCGGTAACTTCGTCTGCGGCGGCGGAATGCGTACTCTGCCGGTCTGGACAACCAACCCGGATTCCCTGTGCCAGCAGAGCCAGCCTGAACAGCCGACCGGCAACCCGTTCGATCAGTCTTCTCAGCCACAGCAGCCGCAGCAGCAACAGCCGCAGCAGCAGAATGAGAAGAAAGACAGCGATGGCGTAGCCGGCTGGATTAAGGACATGTTTGGCGGTAACTAACTTTTAAAGCCCTCTTCCCCGGAAGGGGGCTTTTTTTACCCGTAAACCTCATTTCGTTAACCCTCACTTTAACTCTGATTAACCCTTCGTTTTCTCTTGTCTATTTCTTATACCCTTAATTCTCGTAGGGCCGCTTACTGCTTGCTATGCAACCCGCGTTTCGCATATTATTCTGGCGCTCATAATAATAATTCTCGTTTACGTTATCATTCACTTTTCCATCAGAGAAACATCATGGCGCTTTCCAATACTGCTCAGCCAATGAACACGTCGCTGCGTAAACTCGCGGTCGTCGTCGCCACAGCGGTTGCCGGCGTGTCCGCGTATGCTCATGCGGCAGAAACCCCGAAAAAAGAAGAAACCATTACGGTAACCGCAGCACCTGCGGCACAGGAAAGTGCCTGGGGACCGGCACCCACGATTGCGGCCAAACGCACCGCCACGGCGACCAAGACCGATACCCCGATTGAGAAAACCCCGCAGTCTATTTCTGTCGTCACCCGCGAAGAGATGGACATGAAGCAGCCGGGGACGGTTAAACAGGCGCTGGCCTATACGCCGAGCGTGTTCGCAACGCGCGGTGCGTCAACAACGTATGATGTTGTTTCTATCCGTGGGTTCACCACCTCCAGTACCGTGAATACCAACCAGTATCTGGACGGGATGAAGCTGCAGGGTGATAACTATTCTGAAGCGTCCATGGATCCGTATTTCCTTGAGCGCGTCGAGTTGCTGCGCGGCCCTACGTCCGTTCTGTACGGTAAAAGCCACCCGGGCGGCGTGGTTAGCATGGTCAGCAAGCGGCCAACCACCGAGCCACTGAAGGAAATTCAGTTCAAAATGGGTACCGATAACCTGTGGCAGACCGGGTTTGATTTCAGCGATGCGATTGATGATGACGGCGTGTGGTCATACCGTCTGACCGGTCTGGGGCGCAGCGAAAATGCGCAGCAGGAGATGGTGAAATCTTCCCGCTACGCCATTGCGCCTGCTTTCAGCTGGCGTCCTGACGATAAAACCGATTTTACTTTCCTGAGCAACTTCCAGAGCGATCCGGATGCAGGCTATTACGGCTGGCTGCCGCGGGAAGGTACCGTTGTGCCTTACTATGACGCCAACGGCAACGCGCATAAGCTGCCGACCGATTTCAACGAAGGTGACGAAGACAATAAGATCTCCCGTCGCCAGAAAATGGTGGGCTACAGCTTCTCCCATCAGTTTGATGACACCTTTACCGTGCGTCAAAACCTGCGCTACACCAAAATCAATACGCTTTACCGTTCCGTTTACGGTAACGGCTATATTGCACCGGCTCAGATCAGCCGCGCGTACGTGCGCTCTGATGAGGACCTCAACTCGTTCACGGTCGATACCCAGCTGCAGTCCAAATTTGCGACCGGTGCAGTGGATCATACTCTGTTAACGGGCGTCGATTACCTGCGCATGCGTAACGATATTGATGCAGATTACGGCAGTGCTGACCCTATCAGCATGACGAATCCGCAGCACAACAATGCCAATATCAACGTGAACTTCCCGTATGCCGTGCTCAATCGTCAGGAGCAAACGGGCCTGTACGCGCAGGATCAGGCTGAGTGGGATAAGTGGGTACTGACCCTGGGTGGACGCTATGATTTTGCCAAAACGTCCACACTGACGCGTTCTTCCGACACGACGGCTGAAATCAACGATCGGGCATTCACCTGGCGTGGCGGGATCAACTACCTGTTTGATAACGGTATTACGCCGTACTTCAGCTATAGCGAATCCTTCGAGCCTATTTCCGGCGCAACCCAGGGCGGCAAACCGTTCGATCCGGCTCGCGGCAAGCAGTATGAAGCGGGCGTGAAGTATGTACCGAAAGATCTGCCTGTTGTGGTCACCGCTGCGGTGTATCAGCTGACCAAAAACAACAACCTGACGGCCGATCCGGCGAACCCGACCAGCGGCTTTAGCGTACAGGGCGGTGAAATTCGCTCTCGCGGTTTCGAACTGGAAGCGAAAGCGGCAGTGTCTGCCAACGTCAACGTGACGGCTTCCTATAGCTTTACTGATGCGGAATACACGCACGATACCTGGTATGAAGGCCGTCGTCCGGCGGAAGTGCCGCGTAACATGGCGTCTCTGTGGGCAGATTACACCTTCCACGAGACGGCGTTGAGCGGTCTGACGGTAGGGGCAGGCACCCGTTACATCGGTAACACCGTGTCCTACTACTCTGCCTCGTCGCCAAAAGCCTACCAGTCGTTCAACGTCGCGGGCTACGCACTGGCTGACGCGACCGTGAAATACGACCTGGCACGCTTTGGACTGCCGGGCTCATCCGTCGGCGTCAACGTGAACAACATCTTCGATCGTGAATACGTCTCCAGCTGCTACAGCGAATATGCATGCTACTGGGGCGCAGGACGTCAGGTTGTTGCCACCGCGACCTTCCGCTTCTAATCTCTATCCGGGCACGGTTCGCCGTGCCCTTTTTATTTAAGTTGGCTGAAATGCAGGATAATCAAACGCAACCCGACACCACCTTTACGCTCAACCATCTCTCCTTTCGCGTACCCGGGCGCACCTTGCTGCATCCGCTCTCTTTGACGTTCCCCGCAGGTAAAGTCACTGGCCTGATTGGTCACAACGGTTCCGGTAAGTCCACGCTGCTTAAGATGCTGGGACGCCATCAGCCGCCGTCAGAAGGCGACATCCTGCTGGATGACCAACCGCTCGAGAGCTGGAGCAGCAAAGCGTTTGCCCGCAAAGTGGCGTATCTGCCGCAGCAGCTGCCGCAGGCGGAGGGGATGACGGTGCGAGAGCTGGTGGCGATTGGGCGTTATCCGTGGCATGGCGCGCTTGGACGCTTCGGCGTGGCCGACAGAGAGAAAGTGGAAGAGGCGATTGCGCTGGTCGGGCTAAAGCCGCTGGCGCACCGTCTGGTGGATAGCCTGTCCGGAGGTGAACGCCAGCGCGCGTGGATTGCGATGCTGGTGGCCCAGGACAGCCGCTGCCTGCTCCTTGATGAGCCCACCTCCGCGCTCGATATCGCCCATCAGGTCGATGTCCTGGCGCTGGTGCACCGCTTAAGCCAGCAGCGCGGTCTGACGGTGATTGCGGTGCTGCATGACATCAACATGGCGGCGCGCTATTGCGACTACCTTGTTGCGCTGCGCGGCGGCGAAATGATTGCGCAGGGAACGCCGTCCGAGCTGATGTGCAGCGAAACGCTGGAACATATTTATGGTATTCCGATGGGTATTCTGCCTCACCCGGCCGGGGCTGCACCGGTGAGCTTCGTCTACTGATGCTCGACAACATGCGCATTAGCCGCCGTCGCCTGCTGACGGCGATGGCCCTCTCACCGCTGCTGTTAAAAATGAATGCGGCGCGTGCCGCCGCCGTCGATCCGCACCGCATAGTGGCGCTGGAGTGGCTGCCGGTTGAACTGATGATGGCGCTCGGCGTCACGCCCTACGGCGTGGCGGACATTCCTAACTATAACCTCTGGGTGAACGAGCCGAAGCTGCCGGACTCGGTAATCGACGTCGGCCTGCGGACGGAGCCAAACCTCGAGCTGCTCACCCAGATGAAACCGTCGTTCCTGTTCTGGTCCGCGGGCTACGGTCCGTCAGAAGAGACTATGGCGCGCATTGCGCCCGGACGTGGATTCGCTTTCAGCGACGGTAAAAAACCGCTGGCGATGGCGAAAAAGTCGGTTAACGAGATGGCGCATTTCCTCAACCGGGAAGCGGAGGCTAAAAAACATCTCGACGAATTCGATGCCCTGATTGACGCTCTGAAGCCGCGTTTTGCTCACCGGGGCGATCGTCCGCTGCTGATGGTGACGCTGCTGGATGCCCGCCATATGCTGGTTTTCGGTAAAAACTGCCTGTTCCAGGAAGTCCTCGACAGTTTTGGTATTCGTAATGCCTGGGAAGGGGAGATGACGTTCTGGGGCAGTACCGCTGTGGGTATCGATCGTCTCGCGGCGTTTCGCGACGTGGATGTGCTGTGCTTCGATCACGGCAACGAGCGCGCCATGCAAACCCTGATGGCGACGCCGCTCTGGCAGGCGATGCCGTTTGTCCGTGAGCAACGCTTCCAGCGCGCTCCGGCGGTCTGGTTCTACGGCGCGACGCTGTCGGCCATGCATTTTGCCCGCGTGCTGGATAACGCGCTGGGAGGTAAAGCATGAGTTCACGGATTGCCCGCTTCCCGGCGCTTCTGCTGGTATTGATTTTCCTTGCCGCGCTGGCGTTAACCGGGTTTAACCTCTCGGCCGCATTACCGCGCGCGCAGTGGGGTGCCGCGCTGGCCTCGCCGGATATCGACAATATTCAGCAGATGCTGTTCCACTACAGCCTGCTGCCGCGTCTGGCAGTCTCCCTGCTGGTTGGTGCCGGTTTAGGGCTGGTGGGCGTGCTGTTCCAGCAGGTTTTGCGTAACCCGCTGGCGGAACCCACCACGCTCGGCGTCGCGACCGGCGCCCAGCTTGGGATCACCATCACTACGCTGTGGACGCTGCCGGGGGCATTAGCCTCGCAGTTTGCGGCGCTTGCCGGAGCGTGTGCGGTGGGCGCGCTGGTCTTTGGCGTGGCCTGGGGTAAACGCCTTTCCCCGGTGACGCTGATTCTGGCCGGGCTGGTGGTCAGCCTGTACTGCGGGGCGATCAACCAGCTGCTGGTTCTGTTCCACCACGATCAGCTGCAAAGCATGTTCATGTGGAGTACCGGGACGCTGACCCAGACCGACTGGAGCGTGGTGCAGCGCCTGTGGCCACAGCTGGCTGGCGGTGTTGTGCTAACGCTGCTTCTCCTGCGTCCTCTGACGCTGATGGGACTGGATGATGGCGTGGCGCGCAACCTGGGGCTGGCGCTGTCGCTGGCTCGTCTGGCGGCGCTGACGCTGGCGATTGTATTGAGCGCCCTGCTGGTGAATGCGGTCGGCATCATCGGGTTTATCGGCCTGTTTGCCCCGCTGCTGGCGAAGATGCTCGGAGCGCGTCGCTTGCTGGCGCGTCTGATGCTGGCGCCGCTGATTGGGGCGCTGATCCTCTGGCTTTCCGATCAGCTTATTCTCTGGCTGGCGCAGGTCTGGCGTGAAGTCTCCACCGGCTCGGTCACCGCGCTGATCGGGGCGCCGCTGCTCCTGTGGCTGCTTCCGCGCCTGCGCAGCATGAGCGCACCGGCGATGGATGCGGGCGATAAAGTCCATAGTGAGCGTCAGTCGGTACTGTGGTTTAGCCTTGCCGGGCTGGCGGTGCTGATTATCGCCTCGTTCGCGGCGCTCTCATTCGGACGCGATGCCGCGGGCTGGCACTGGGCAACGGGTGATTTACTCAACGCCCTGCTGCAGTGGCGCTGGCCGCGTATCCTCGCTGCGCTGATCGCAGGCGTGATGCTGGCGGTGGCAGGATGCATTATTCAGCGTCTGACCGGTAACCCGATGGCGAGCCCGGAAGTGCTCGGGATCAGCTCTGGCGCCGCCTTTGGCGTGGTGCTGATGCTGTTCTTCGTGCCGGGCAATGCGTTTGGCTGGCTGATGCCTGCCGGTAGTCTCGGGGCGGCGGTTACGCTGATGATTATTCTGATTGCCGCCGGTCGAGGCGGATTTTCACCGCACCGCATGCTGCTGGCGGGGATGGCGCTCAGCACCGCATTCACGATGCTGCTGATGATGCTGCAGGCAAGCGGCGATCCGCGTATGGCGAAGATCCTGACCTGGATATCCGGCTCAACGTACGGCGCGACCGGCAGCCAGGCGATTGGGTCCGGGATCGTGATGATCGTACTGCTGGCGATGGTGCCGCTGTGCCGTCGCTGGATGACCATTCTGCCGCTTGGCGGGGAAACCGCGCGCGCGGTGGGAATGGCGCTGACGCCAGCGCGTATCGCGTTGCTGCTGCTCGCTGCGTGCCTGACGGCGACGGCGACCATGACGATTGGCCCGCTGAGTTTTGTGGGGCTAATGGCGCCGCACATTGCCAGAATGATGGGGTTCCGCCGGACGATGCCGCATATCGTGATGTCGGCCCTGACGGGCGGGGTGATGCTGGTGTTTGCGGACTGGTGCGGAAGAATGGTGCTGTTCCCGTATCAGATCCCGGCGGGTCTGCTGTCGACCTTTATCGGTGCGCCGTATTTTATTTATCTGTTGAGAAAGCAGAGTCGGTAATAAAAGTAAACGGCAATCCTTAGATTGCCGTTTTAGTGTTTGCTCCCTCTCCCCGTGGGAGAGGGTTGGGGTGAGGGCATCAAGCCGCACATCTTACAGTTTCGCAAACACCTTACGCGCCGCGTCAATGGTGTTATTGATATCTTCTTCACTGTGCGCCACGGACATAAAGCCCGCTTCGAACGCTGACGGTGCCAGGTACACGCCTTCTTCCAGCATCAGGTGGAAGAAGCGTTTGAAGCGTTCAACGTCGCACTTCACCACGTCCTGATAGCAGGTCACGGTTTTCGCCTCGGTGAAGAAGATCCCGAACATGCCGCCCACGTGGTTAACCACCAGCGGAATACCGGCTTCCTCTGCCGCTTCCAGCAGGCCGTTTGCCAGTTGCGTGGTCCGGTCGGTCAGGGTTTCGTGGATGCCTGGCTGAGCCACTTCGGTCAGGCAGGCAAAGCCCGCCGCCATCGCGATAGGGTTACCGGAGAGCGTGCCCGCCTGGTAAACCGGGCCGGTGGGTGCCAGCGCTTCCATGACGTCCTTACGCCCACCGAATGCGCCGACCGGCATGCCGCCGCCGATGATTTTACCCAGGCAGGTCAGGTCCGGCTCGACGCCGTAGTAAGACTGGGCGCCTGCCAGCGCTACGCGGAAGCCGGTCATCACTTCATCGATGATCAGCAGCGCACCGAACTCATCGCACAGGGCACGCAGGCCCGGCAGGAAATCAGGCTGCGGTGGAATGCAGTTCATGTTGCCCGCAACTGGCTCAACGATGATGCAGGCGATCTCCTGCGGATACTGCTCGAACGCCGCGCGAACGGTGTCCAGATCGTTGTAGGTGCAGGTCAGGGTATGCTTCGCGAAGTCAGCCGGTACGCCAGGTGAGTTTGGCTGGCCGAGCGTTAGCGCGCCGGAACCCGCTTTCACCAGCAGGCAGTCCGCATGACCGTGGTAGCAACCCTCAAACTTGATAATCTTGTCGCGACCGGTAAAGCCGCGCGCCAGGCGGATGGCGCTCATGGTCGCTTCGGTACCGGAGTTCACCATGCGCACCATGTCCATGGTCGGGACCAGCTCGGTAACCAGCTCCGCCATTTTCACTTCCATTTCGGTTGGCGCACCGAAGCTCAGGCCGCGCTGAGCGGCTTCAATCACCGCGTTACGAATGGCCGGGTGGTTGTGTCCCAGCACCATCGGGCCCCAGGAGCCGACATAATCGATATAGGCTTTGCCATCGACATCATACAGATACGCGCCGTCAGCACGTTCGATAAACAGCGGCGTGCCGCCCACGCCGGTAAAGGCGCGCACAGGTGAGTTCACGCCACCCGGAATAAGCTCGCGGGCTGCACTGTAGAGGTTTTCAGACTTGCTCATGGCGTCGTTCCTGGTTCGTATAAAATGATTAAGCCCACTATTCTAAGTGATTCGGGGAAGGTTATGAAATTTTTAGCCGGGTAATGCTTTAAGATTTGTTAAGTAATTTTCAGGAGACGGTGGGGCTGTCTCTGGTAAAATCCTCGCGGCTTTTTGTATGACGAATAAGTACAGGACATGAAATCAGATTCTCCGTCTTTTGAAGAACAACAGTTTACGCGCGCCCAGCATCGAATCAGTATTCGGCGGCTGCTCAATCGCGATAAAACGCCGCTGGCGATCCTGCTGGCCGCTGCCGTGGTGGGAACACTCGCCGGTCTGGTGGGCGTGGCATTTGAAAAAGCGGTTAATGCCGTGCTCAACTGGCGAGTGGGAACCGTGGCCGGTTTCGCCGACAGCCGATGGCTGGTCTGGGTTGCGGCGTTCGGGCTGTCGGCACTGTTTGCCATGGTGGGGTATTTTCTGGTGCGTAAATTTGCGCCGGAGGCGGGCGGGTCCGGCATCCCGGAAATTGAAGGGGCCCTGGAGGAGCTGCGTCCGGTGCGCTGGTGGCGTGTCATCCCGGTGAAATTTATCGGCGGCATGGGTACGCTGGGCGCGGGGATGGTTCTTGGCCGGGAAGGGCCTACGGTTCAGCTGGGCGGGAACGTCGGCCGCATGGTGGGCGATCTGTTTCGGATGCGCAGCGCCGAAGCGCGCCATACGCTGCTGGCCACCGGTGCGGCGGCGGGGCTGTCGGCGGCCTTTAACGCGCCGCTGGCGGGCATTTTGTTTATCATCGAAGAGATGCGCGCGCAGTTTCGCTACAACCTGATCTCCATTAAAGCGGTGTTTACCGGCGTCATTATGTCGAGCATCGTGTTTCGCCTCTTTAATGGCGAAGGGGCGGTCATTGAGGTGGGTAAACTGACCAACGCGCCGGTTAACACCCTGTGGCTTTACCTGATTCTCGGCATGATTTTTGGCGTGGTGGGGCCGCTGTTTAATACCTTTATCTTACGCGCTCAGGATATGTTCCAGCGTATTCACGGTGGGAATACGACCAAATGGGTGCTGATGGGCGGCCTGCTGGGCGGAATCTGCGGCGTGCTCGGGTTTATCGAGCCGAATGCCGCTGGTGGCGGTTTCGGGCTGATCCCCATTGCGGCGGCGGGGAACTTTAGCGTGGGTCTGCTGCTGTTTATGTTTATCTCCCGCGTCATCACGACGGTGCTCTGTTTTTCCTCCGGCGCGCCCGGCGGGATATTCGCCCCGATGCTGGCGCTGGGAACCTTGCTGGGCACCGCGTTTGGTATGGCGGCGGAAGCGGGCTTTCCCGCCTATCACCTTGACGCCGGAACCTTTGCGGTGGCCGGAATGGGCGCGCTGCTTGCCGCCTCCCTGCGCGCGCCATTGACCGGGATCGTGCTGGTGCTGGAGATGACGGATAATTACCAGCTCATTTTGCCAATGATCATTACCTGTCTCGGCGCGACACTATTAGCCCAGTTCCTGGGTGGAAAACCGCTATACTCCACCATTCTTGCGCGTACTCTGGCAAAACAAGAGGCGGAGCGGGCCGCAACGCAGAATACTTGAATGAATTACCAGGGTATTAGATAATGACACAAAGAATTGGGTGAATTTTACCCAATAGCAGTAGCAGTATTCATGGGAGCATAAGATGAGTGATGATGTAGCGTTGCCGCTGGAGTTTACCGAAGCAGCAGCCAACAAAGTGAAAACCCTGATTGCCGACGAAGACAATCCGGATCTGAAACTGCGTGTCTATATTACCGGCGGCGGCTGCAGCGGCTTCCAGTACGGTTTTACCTTTGACGATCAGGTTAACGATGGCGATATGACCATCGAGAAACAGGGCGTTGCGCTGGTGGTTGACCCGATGAGCCTGCAATATCTGGTGGGCGGTTCGGTGGATTACACCGAGGGTCTGGAAGGTTCGCGCTTTGTGGTCACCAACCCGAACGCAACAAGCACCTGCGGGTGTGGTTCTTCGTTCAGCATTTAAGCCTGAATGCGGATTGTAGGCCCGGTAAGCGAAGCGCCACCGGGCTTATAAACGACGCCTATCTTGAATTTTCATCCAGCGCAAACGTCGGCAGCTTCAGGTGCCAGCGTATCGCCGCTAAACGTATCACCAGCGTCACGACCATCCCCAGCATCGCGGCGTTTTCCAGCGGAAGGGCAAACGTGTAGTACGCTGTCGCGTGGACAATGCCGCCCGCAATACAGGCCGTTGCGTAAATTTCAGTACGCAGGATCATCGGTACCTCACGCGCCAGAATGTCGCGAATGATCCCGCCGCCTACGCCGGTTAATACGCCCATGCAGATCGCCACCATCGGACCGGTGCCCGCATTAAACGCCTTATTGACGCCAATACCGACAAACACGGCCAGACCGACGGCATCCAGTACCGGCAATATCCATTTTGGTAAGCGGCGGGGCTGGCGAACCAGCACAATGGTTAACAGGCAGGTGACCATCGCGACCACCAGATCGGTCGGATCTTTCACCCAAAACACCGGGCCATTGGCCAGCGCCATATCGCGGATTGTCCCGCCGCCCACGGCGGTCACTACGCCTAGTACCAGCACGCCAAACGGATCCATGCGTAGTTTTCCGGCGAGCAGGACGCCGGAGATAGCAAAAACGGCTGTGCCAAGAATATCCAGCCAATAAACGAGCATCGTTAAATCCTCGAAAAGGGTCTTATGTTAGTGACTCTCTGCCAGCGCGGCACAGAGCTGTTTTGCGGCGAGGATAATACGCGGGCTGGCGCGTTCAAACCAGTCGCTGTTGAGGGGTATTACCGGTATTTTTAGCTGCTTTTGCCAGAATTGCTCAATTTTGGGAATTTCGCTCGCATTTCCGACCACGACGATGGCCTGTGGCTGGCGCGCCAGAACCTGCTCACGGCTTACCTGAGGCCACGGCACCCGGCTGGCTGCAAAGATGTTTTCACCGCCACAAACTTCCAGCACCTGGTTTTGAATCGACCCTTTTCCGGTGGTGAACAGCGGCTGGCTGCCAAACTGCAGGAAGATGCGCTTTTTAACAGGGGTATCGTATCGGGATTTCAGCGCGGCATAGTCGCTCAGCATCTGTTTCGCCGCAGCCTCGGCTTTTTGGGGGGTAGGGCTATAGGGTGCCAGGGCGCGTAGCGCCTGTGCGACCTGTTCAATGCTGACGGCATCAATCCACATGACCTTTATGCCAAGGGAAGTGAGCTGGTTGACCTGCCGCTCGGCGTTGCCGCCACGCCAGGCCAGCACGAGATCCGGTTTCAGCGCCACGATGCGCTCAAGGTTCATCCCTTGCCAGGTAGCCACTTGCTCAATCCCCGCGGCCTGCGGCGGATAATCGGAAAAGCTGCTCACGCCGACGGGCGTAATGCCGGCGGCAAACGCCAGCTCCGTATTGGCGGGAGAGAGCGTAATCACGCGCGGTACAGCATAGAGCCACAGCGGGGCGAGCAGAAGCAGGGCGGCAAGCGCCCTGAGGGTATGTTTAGCCACGTGCCAAATTCTGCACCAGGCGTTCCACCATCACGGTGGACTGTTTTGCCGCAACGGTCAGGAACTCGTCGAAGCTGATGTGGGACTGCTGGTCTGCCACGTCAGAGATGGCGCGAACCACCACGAACGGTACGTTGAAGTTATGGCAAACGTGCGCAATCGCAGTCGCTTCCATCTCAACGGCCACCGCCTGAGGGAAGTTATGACGGATTTTCGCCAGACCCACGGAACCATTGATGAACGCGTCACCGCTGACAATCAGACCGCGTACCGCGTTGAGGTTGAGCTCCGCAATGCAGGTCTCTGCCGCCGCAATCAGTTTATCGTCCGCTTTAAACCCTGCCGGGCAGCCCGGAAGCTGGCCGTACTCGTAACCGAACGCGGTGACGTCAGCATCGTGGTAACGCGCTTCGTCGGAAACAACGATGTCCCCCACCTTCAGCGTCGGCGCCAGGCCGCCCGCAGAGCCGGTATTTACGATCACGTCCGGCTTGCAGCGCTCAAGCAGCAGGGTGGCACCCAGCGCCGCAGCGACTTTACCGATGCCTGATTTCAGCAGAGCCACGTCAACACCGTTTAGCTGACCGGTATAGATCTCACAACCCCCCAGAGAGAGGGTCTGACGGTTCTCAATTTTGTCACGCAGGAGCGTAACTTCTTCTTCCATTGCACCAATAATGCCGATTTTCATAGATTTACTCGCGATGTGCCTTGTTAAGATGCATAGTCTATCATGCGGTTAAGGGGAAACGCATTCTCACGCGGGGGAGCACATGTCACCAATCGATTTTCGCACCAAAATTAACTGGCACCGACGTTTCCGTTCGCCGCAGGGCGACAAGAGCGAACATGAGATCCTGCGTATCTTCGAAAGCGATCGCGGGCGGATCATTAACTCGCCCGCCATCCGCCGTCTGCAGCAAAAAACCCAGGTCTTTCCGCTGGAGCGTAACGCCGCGGTGCGCACGCGCTTAACCCACTCTATGGAGGTGCAGCAGGTCGGGCGCTATATAGCTAAAGAGATTTTGAGCCGTCTCAAAGAGCAGCGCTTGCTGGAAACCTATGGTCTGGACGAGCTGACGGGGCCTTTCGAGAGTATCGTTGAGATGGCCTGCCTGATGCATGACATCGGCAACCCGCCTTTCGGGCATTTTGGTGAGGCGGCAATTAATGACTGGTTTAAACAACGGCTCTACCCTTCGGATGCGGTAAGCCAGCCGCTGAGCGACGACCGCTGCATCGTACGCGATTTACGCCTGCGTGAAGGCGAAGAGGGGCTGAACGATTTGCGCCGCAAGGTGCGCCAGGATCTCTGTCATTTTGAGGGCAACGCGCAGGGGATCCGGCTGGTCCACTCCCTGATGCGTATGAACCTGACCTGGGCACAGGTCGGCTGCATTCTGAAATATACGCGCCCCGCGTGGTGGATGGGGGAGACGCCCGCGTCCCACAGTTATTTAATGAAAAAACCGGGCTATTATCTTTCCGAAGAGGCCTATATTGAACGGCTACGTAAAGAACTTTCATTGACGCCAAACGGCCGCTTTCCATTGACCTGGATTATGGAAGCCGCCGATGATATTTCCTATTGCGTGGCCGATCTGGAAGACGCCGTTGAGAAAAGAATCTTCAGCGTCGAGGAGCTTTATCAGCATCTTTATACGGCCTGGGGCACCCATGAAAAAGGCTCGCTGTTTGCGCAGGTTGTCGAAAATGCCTGGGATAAATCGCGCTCAAATACATTAAGCCGCAGTACGGAAGATCAGTTCTTTATGTATTTACGGGTCAATACATTAAATAAGCTGGTGCCGTACGCGGCGTCGCGCTTTATTGATAATTTGCCGCTGATTTTCAGCGGGGAATTCAACCATGCGCTACTGGAAGATGACAGCAGTTTCAGCCAGCTCCTCGAGCTTTATAAACATGTGGCGATGCGGCATGTCTTCAGCCATCCGGATGTCGAACAGTTAGAGCTGCAGGGCTACCGGGTGATCAGCGGGTTACTGGAAATTTATGCCCCGCTGCTCCAGCTGTCCGTCGACGAATTCAGCGAGCTGGTGGAACACGAGCGCGTGCGCCGCATCCCCATCGAATCCCGACTTTATCAGAAACTCTCTACCCGACACCGTCTGGCGTATGTCGAAGCGATTGGCAAGCTGGATCGTCATTCTCCCCAGTGGCCGGTGATGGAATATTATTATCGCTGCCGTCTTATCCAGGACTATATCAGCGGCATGACGGATTTGTATGCCTGGGATGAATATCGCAAGCTGATGGCGGTGGAATAACGCCTGAGTTTTGTAAAGACGACCAATAAATTTTTACCTTTTCCATAAACTTATCGCCGGAACTAAGCGGTATAAAACGAATCTGAGTTACACAGCAATTTTGCGTTACCTGTAAATCGAGATTGAGAAACATGAAAAAAACCACATTAGCAATGAGTGCACTGGCTCTGAGTTTAGGTTTAGCGCTGTCTCCTCTGACTGCTACTGCAGCCGAGACCGCGTCGTCGGCAGCAACCGCGCAGCAGATGCCAAGCCTGGCACCGATGCTCGAAAAAGTGATGCCATCGGTGGTGAGTATTAACGTTGAGGGTAGCACGACCGTCAATACGCCGCGCATGCCGCGTAACTTCCAGCAGTTCTTCGGCGACAACTCGCCGTTCTGCCAGGACGGTTCGCCATTCCAGAGCTCTCCGTTCTGTCAGGGCGGTGGCGCAGGGGATGACAGCCAGGGCGGCGGCCAGCAGCAGAAATTCATGGCGCTTGGCTCGGGGGTAATCATTGATGCAGCGAAAGGCTACGTCGTTACCAACAACCACGTTGTCGATAACGCGAACAGCATTAAGGTTCAGCTGAGCGATGGCCGTAAGTTCGACGCCAAAGTGGTCGGCAAAGACCCGCGTTCTGACATTGCGCTGATCCAGATCCAGGATCCGAAAAACCTGACGGCGATTAAAATTGCCGACTCCGACGCGCTGCGCGTGGGCGACTATACCGTGGCGATCGGTAACCCGTTCGGTCTGGGTGAAACCGTGACCTCGGGTATCGTCTCTGCGCTGGGCCGTAGCGGCCTCAATGCCGAGAACTATGAGAACTTCATCCAGACGGATGCGGCGATCAACCGCGGTAACTCCGGCGGTGCGCTGGTCAACCTGAACGGCGAACTGATCGGTATCAACACCGCGATCCTTGCCCCGGACGGCGGCAATATCGGGATCGGTTTTGCTATCCCAAGTAACATGGTGAAAAACCTGACCGCGCAAATGGTGCAGTATGGCCAGGTGAAACGCGGTGAGCTGGGTATCCTCGGTACGGAGCTGAACTCCGAGCTGGCGAAGGCGATGAAGGTTGACGCCCAGCGCGGGGCATTCGTCAGCCAGGTGATGCCGAACTCCTCTGCCGCTAAAGCGGGCATTAAAGCGGGGGATGTGATCACCTCCCTGAACGGTAAACCGATCAGCAGCTTTGCCGCCCTGCGTGCGGAAGTCGGCTCTATGCCTATCGGCAGCAAAGTGACCCTTGGTCTGCTGCGCGACGGTAAGGCGGTTAACGTGAGCCTGGAGCTGCAGCAGAGCAGCCAGAATCAGGTGGACTCCAGCACCATCTTCAGCGGGATTGAAGGTGCCGAGATGAGCAACAAAGGCGCAGACAAAGGCGTGGTGGTGAACAACGTGAAGGCGAATTCACCGGCAGCCCGTATCGGCCTCAAGAAAGGCGATGTGATCATGGGCGCTAACCAGCAGCCGGTGAAAAATATCGCTGAACTGCGTAAAATTCTCGACAGCAAGCCTTCCGTGCTGGCGCTGAATATCCAGCGTGGTGATACCTCTATTTACCTGCTGATGCAGTAATCCTCTGAAGCCCCTGTTCGCAGGGGCTTTCTCGTTTCTGTGACCCTTCCCACAAGTCCATACTTCTTCCTCTCTCTTTGTGCATTTGCACAATGCAGCCGTCGCTGAACATCCCTATGCTTGAGCTCTGCTCACAGGAGGGTTCTATGGCTGGCTGGCATCTTGATACCAAAATGGCGCAGGATATCGTGGCGCGCACCATGCGCATCATTGATACCAATATCAACGTAATGGATGCCCGCGGGCGCATTATTGGCAGCGGCGATCGCGAGCGTATTGGGGAATTGCACGAAGGCGCGCTGCTGGTGCTCTCCCAGGGGCGCGTGGTCGATATCGACGATGCGGTAGCGAAACACCTGCACGGCGTCCGTCAGGGCATCAATTTACCGCTGCGCCTTGAAGGCGAGATTGTGGGGGTCATCGGTCTCACCGGCGAGCCCGAGTCACTGAGAAAATACGGTGAGCTGGTCTGCATGACGGCGGAGATGATGCTCGAGCAGTCGCGCCTGATGCACCTGCTCGCTCAGGACAGCCGCCTGCGTGAGGAGCTGGTGATGAACCTTATTCAGGCGGAAGAGCATACGCCTGCGCTCAGTGAATGGGCGCAGCGTCTGGGAATCGATCTGAACCAGCCGCGCGTGGTAGCGGTGATTGAAGTCGATAGTGGTCAGCTGGGCGTAGACAGCGCGATGGCCGAACTGCAGCAGCTGCAAAACGCGCTGGCGACGCCGGAGCGCGATAACCTGGTGGCGATCGTTTCTCTGACGGAAATGGTGGTGCTCAAACCAGCGCTTAATGCGTTCGGCCGCTGGGATGCGGACGATCATCGTCGTCGCGTGGAGCTGCTGATCGCCCGAATGAAGGAGAATGGTCAGCTGCGTTTTCGCGTTGCGCTGGGCAACTATTTTACCGGGCCGGGCAGTATCGCCCGCTCCTGGCGTACCGCACGCACCACCATGATGGTGGGCAAGCAGCGAATGCCGGAGAGCCGCAGTTATTTTTATCAGGACCTGATGCTGCCGGTGCTGCTCGACAGCCTGCGCGGTGGCTGGCAGGCCAATGAGCTGGCGCGGCCATTGGCGCGCCTGAAAGCCATGGACAATAACGGCCTGCTGCGCCGGACCCTGCAGGCGTGGTTCCGTCATAACGTGCAGCCGCTGGCGACGTCAAAAGCGCTGTTTATCCACCGCAATACCCTGGAGTATCGGTTAAACCGAATTTCAGAGCTGACGGGGCTGGATCTGGGGAATTTCGACGACAGGCTGCTGCTGTATGTGGCGCTGCAGCTGGACGAGCAGAGATGACTGAGTGCGGTCTGGTGCCCTCACCCCATCCCTCTCCCACGGGGAGAGGGCGCAAACACTAAAAACGGCAATCAAGGATTGCCGTTTTGCTTTTATTTCCGGGTTAACTTTTCAAGATCCGCTTCAATCTCGCTGATCTTATTGGTAACAACGCTTTCAAGGTGACGCAGGTCGTCAAGGATCTTACGCTTGAGATCGACTTCGGTGCGGTCGCGCTGGCAGATCTGATCGAGTTCATCGATCACATAGCGCAGGTTAGGGCTGATTTCCTGTACTTCTTTGTATCCCTGTCCTACACCGTCAGCAACAACGGTCTTACGCTGGCGTGGGTATTTAAACTTCACGCTTTTGGCGAAAAACTCTCCTTTGTCCTTGTGAAAATAGATTTTCAAAATATCGTTGTTGGCTTCCTGGCGGAGGCTGTAACGATCAATTTCATCAGGATTGGTAATGCCCAGACTTTTCAGATTATCGTACATAGCGGTACCCTTGATCTCAACATAACCTTTGAATAATTAACGAAAAAATCTATTTTCGCCACCCTCAGATATAAAAAAAGCGGGGTTGCCCCCGCTTTTTTTATATCCGATTAATCGATGGTGCGCAGCAATTCGTTGATACCCACTTTACCACGCGTTTTCGCATCCACTTTCTTCACGATAACCGCACAGTACAGGCTGTATTTGCCATCTTTTGACGGCAGGTTGCCGGACACCACGACGGAGCCCGCCGGAACGCGGCCGTAATGCACTTCGCCGGTTTCACGATCGTAAATACGGGTGCTCTGGCCGATGTAAACGCCCATGGAGATCACGGAGCCTTCTTCCACGATCACGCCTTCAACCACTTCAGAGCGCGCGCCGATGAAGCAGTTATCTTCGATGATGGTCGGGTTAGCCTGCAGTGGCTCCAGAACACCACCGATGCCCACGCCGCCGGACAGGTGAACGTTTTTACCGATCTGCGCGCAGGAACCGACTGTTGCCCAGGTGTCGACCATGGTACCTTCGTCAACGTAGGCACCGATGTTCACGTAGGATGGCATCAGCACGGTGTTGCGTGCGATGAAGGCGCCCTGGCGCACTGCCGCAGGCGGTACCACGCGGAAACCTTCTTTCTGGAAACGCGCTTCGTCGTAGTCAGCGAACTTCATTGGCACTTTATCGAAGTAGCGGCTTTCTGCTCCGTCGATAACCTGGTTATCGTTGATGCGGAAAGAGAGCAGCACGGCTTTCTTCAGCCATTGATGAGTGACCCACTGACCGTCGATTTTTTCTGCCACGCGCAGCGCGCCGGAATCCAGCAGGGAAATCACCTGGTTTACCGCTTCACGGGTCACGGTATCCACATTTGCCGGGGTAATCTCGGCGCGACGCTCAAAAGCGGACTCAATAACGTTCTGTAACTGCTGCATTGTTTACTCTTTCCATTTCACTAAAAAACATATCACCCTTTATCGTTTGGATTGAGGGCTGCTGTCAACCGTTGTTGCACTTCAAGCTGCAGGTCATTATTAAGGGCACGCCGGTCGGCGGTGGCGATTATAAATAAATCTTCTACTCGCTCGCCAATGGTTGTAATTCGGGCTCCATGAAGCGAAATTCCCAGATCGGCAAAAACCTGGCCGACGCGGGCGAGCAGCCCCGGCTGGTCGAGCGCGATCAGCTCAAGGAACGATTTACGATCGGTGTGGGTTGGCAGGAAATTGACCTCGGTATCCACGGTGAAGTGGCGCAATTTCGCCGGCTGGCGACGCGGCTGCGGGGGTTGCCAGCTGCGCTGGGTGATCGCCTGCTCCAGACCAAAACGTATCCCTTCATGCCTGTCTGACGACAGCGGGCTGCCGTCCGGCTCCAGCACAATAAAGGTGTCCATTGCCATGCCGTCGCGGGTGGTGAAAATCTGCGCGTCGTGCACGCTCAAATTACGCCTGTCCAGCTCTGCGCAGACCGCAGCAAACAGATAAGGGCGGTCCGGGCTCCAGATGAAAATCTCCGTCCCGCCGCGGGTGGCCTGCGGGCTCAGCAGGATCATCGGCTGGGACAGATCGTGCTTGAGCAGATGCCGCGCGTGCCACGCAAGCTGGTTTGGGCTATGGCGGACAAAATAGTTGGCGCGGCAGCGGGCCCAAATCTGATGTAACGCCTCTTCATCAATGTTATCCATCCGCAGCAGCGCCAGCGCCTGCAGCTGGTGGTGACGCACGCGCTCGCGCATATCCGGCGTGTTCTGCATCCCGCGACGCAGCTGTTTTTCGGTGGCGAAGTACAGCTCGCGCAGCAGGCTTTGCTTCCAGCTGTTCCATAACGTTTCGTTGGTGGCGCAGATATCGGCCACCGTCAGGCAGACCAGATAGCGCAGACGGTTTTCTGTCTGAACCTCTTCGGCGAACTGTTTTATGACTTCCGGGTCCTGTATGTCACGGCGCTGGGCGGTGACCGACATCAGCAGGTGATGGCGTACCAGCCAGGCCACCAGCTGCGTTTCACGTGAGTTCAGGCCGTGCAGCTCGGCAAATTTCAGCACGTCCTGCGCGCCGAGCACCGAGTGGTCGCCGCCGCGACCTTTGGCGATGTCGTGGAACAGGGCGGCAATCAGGATCAGCTCCGGATGGGTCAGGCGCGGCCACAGCTCGACGCACAGCGGGTGGCGGGAGCGCGTCTCTTCTTTCGCAAAGCTTTCCAGCTTGAGCATCACGCGGATCGTGTGTTCATCCACCGTGTAGGCGTGGAACAGATCGAACTGCATCTGCCCGACGATGTGCGACCACTGCGGCATATAGGCCCACAGCACGCTGTGACGGTGCATCGGCAGCAGGCCGCGGCTGACGGCACCCGGATGGCGGAGCATGCTCAGGAACAGCGAACGGGCTTCCGGGATATAGCACAGCGGCTCCGTCAAATGGCGGCGCGCGTGGCGCAGATGGCGCAGGGTGGTGGAGTAGATCCCGGTGATGGTGCTGTTGCGCACCATGGTATAGAACATTCGCAGAATCGCTTCCGGCTCGCGGATAAACAGCGTTTCGTCGCGGAGATCGATAAGTGTGCCGCGCAGCTGGAATTCGTCATCAATCGGGCGCGGCTTTTCGTCGGCCGTCAGGGCCAGAATGGCCTCGTCGAACAGCTGCAACAGCATCTGGTTCAGCTCGGTCACCCGGCGGGTGATGCGGAAGAAATCCTTCATCATGTGCTCAACCGGCTCGTTACCCTCGCCCTGGTAATTCAGGCGCTGCGCCACGCTGAGCTGGCGGTCAAACAGCAGACGGTTATCGTAGCGCGTAACTTCCAGATGCAGGGCAAAGCGGATGCGCCAGAGCAGGTGCAGACACTCGTTGAGCTCGTTACGCTCCGCCTCGGTTAAAAAGCCGAAGCCAACCATTTCGTCCAGCGAGGTGGCGCCAAAATGGCGGCGGGCGACCCACTGTAGCGTGTGGATGTCGCGCAGGCCGCCGGGGCTGCTTTTAATATCGGGTTCAAGGTTATAGCTGGTACCGTGGTAGCGCTGGTGGCGCTGGTTTTGCTCCTCGACCTTCGCGGCGAAGAACTTTTCTGACGGCCAGAAGCCGTCGCTGAAGATGTGTTTTTGCAGCTCCAGGAACAGCGCGACGTCGCCAATCAGCAGGCGGGTTTCAATCAGGTTGGTGGCAACGGTCAGGTCCGACAGCCCTTCCAACAGACACTCTTCCAGGGTACGCACGCTGTGGCCGACTTCCAGCTTTACGTCCCAGAGCAGGGTCAGCAGCTCGCCGATTTTTTGCGCCTGTTCGTCCGGCAGCTTTTTGCGGCTTAAGATCAGGAGATCGATATCGGAAAGCGGATGCAGCTCACCGCGGCCATAGCCTCCGACGGCAACCAGCGCAACATCGCTGATTTGTCCAAACCCATAATCGATCCACAGGCGCTGCAGCAGCTGGTCGATAAATTCGGTGCGCGCCTCAATCAGCTGTTCTGCTGATATGCCCGCATCAAATGCGCTGCCCAGCCAGCGGTGAAAGACATCCATGTGCGCCTTGATGCCGGCACAAGTCAGCTCGTGCTGCGGCCAGACGCCCGGGTTATCGGGCTGGTCGGGGAGGGTGGGAAGAGCTGTGTTAGCATACTGTTCGGGTAAAAGATTACTCATCGTGCGCCACCCATAAGAAAAAGCTATAGCCATTAAAAAAGCCGGCATTTGCCGGCTTTTTATCATTCGTCGTGCGTCAGTATCGCCGGGATGGTGTCATCCTTGCGCAACGTCATAATTTCGCAGCCGTTGTCTGTTACCACAATAGTATGCTCGTACTGCGCAGACAAGCTTCTGTCTTTGGTTTTCACCGTCCAGCCGTCTTTCATGGTCCGGATGCGGTAATCACCCGCGTTGACCATTGGCTCAATGGTAAAGGTCATGCCTTTTTGCAGCACCACGCCGCCGTCATCGGCATCATAGTGCAGAACCTGCGGCTCTTCGTGGAAGACGCGACCAATGCCGTGACCGCAGTACTCGCGTACCACGGAGAACCCTTCTGCTTCGACAAATTTCTGGATTGCCGCACCAATGGTGCGCAGGCGAATACCCGGTTTCACCATTTTCAGCGCCAGGTAGAGGCTGTCCTGGGTAACTTTGCACAGACGCTCGCCAAGAATGGTCGGCTTGCCAACGATGAACATTTTTGAGGTGTCACCGTGGTACTCGTCTTTAATGACGGTCACGTCGATGTTAACGATGTCGCCGTCTTTCAGCAGTTTTTCATCGTCCGGAATACCGTGACACACCACTTCATTAATAGAGATGCAGACGGATTTCGGGAAACCGTGGTAGCCGAGGCAGGCGGAAACCGCGTGCTGCTCGTTCACGATATAGTCGTTACAGATGCGGTCCAGTTCACCGGTGCTGACGCCCGGCTTCACGAACGGCTCGATCATTTCCAGCACTTCCGCGGCCAGACGACCGGCGATGCGCATCTTTTCAATTTCTTCAGGTGTCTTAATAGAGATAGCCATGTAATCTGTCCATCGGTGTCGATTTTTTCGACAATACTAGTCTAAGTGTCGTCAATGGTATCAGTCAGGCACGCTTCGTGCCAAATTGAGAATCATTAACAGCACACTCCGCCAACAACTGTTGGTTTCTGGTCGTGTTTTGTGGTATAAAGCGCGCCGGACTTCCGATCCATCTCAGATACACAGGCTGGACGGGAGCGACAAATCTCACTTTGTGTAACAACACACACGTATCGGCACATATTCCGGGGTGCCCTTCGGGGTCGGTAATATGGGATACGTGGAGGCATAACCCCAACTTTCAATATAGAGGTTTTAAACATGGCAACTGTTTCCATGCGCGACATGCTCAAGGCTGGTGTTCACTTTGGTCACCAGACCCGTTACTGGAACCCGAAAATGAAGCCTTTCATCTTCGGCGCACGTAACAAAGTTCACATCATCAACCTTGAGAAAACGGTACCAATGTTCAACGAAGCCCTGGCTGAGCTGAACAAGATCGCTTCCCGTAAAGGTAAGATTCTGTTCGTTGGTACTAAGCGCGCTGCAAGCGAAGCTGTGAAAGATGCTGCTAACAGCTGCGACCAGTTCTTCGTGAACCATCGCTGGTTGGGCGGCATGCTGACCAACTGGAAAACTGTTCGTCAGTCCATCAAGCGCCTGAAAGATCTGGAAACCCAGTCTCAGGACGGTACTTTCGACAAGCTGACTAAGAAAGAAGCGCTGATGCGCACTCGTGAACTGGACAAGCTGGAAAACAGCCTGGGCGGTATCAAAGATATGGGCGGCCTGCCAGACGCGCTGTTCGTAATCGATGCAGACCACGAGCACATCGCAATCAAAGAAGCTAACAACCTGGGTATCCCGGTATTCGCTATCGTTGATACCAACTCCGATCCGGACGGTGTTGACTTCGTTATCCCGGGTAACGACGACGCAATCCGTGCTGTTAGCCTGTACCTGAGCGCTGTAGCTGCTACCGTTCGTGAAGGCCGTTCCCAGGATCTGGCTTCTCAGGCGGAAGAAAGCTTCGTAGAAGCTGAATAATAAGGTTTTACCCCTTATTAGTACCGTGTATGAATAGGGGCCCATTACCGGCCCCTTTTTTCAATTTACACTGTTTGGCCCCCGGCCGGGCAGTTCACATCTCCCGAGGATTTAAGAATGGCTGAAATTACCGCATCCCTGGTAAAAGAGCTGCGCGAGCGTACTGGCGCAGGCATGATGGATTGCAAAAAAGCGCTGACTGAAGCGAACGGCGACATCGAGCTGGCAATCGAAAACATGCGTAAATCCGGTGCGATCAAAGCAGCTAAAAAAGCAGGCAACGTTGCTGCTGACGGCGTGATCATCACTAAAATCGACGGCACCTACGGCATCATTCTGGAAGTTAACTGCCAGACTGACTTCGTTGCTAAAGATGGTGGTTTCCAGGCATTTGCTAACAAAGTTCTGGACGCAGCGGTTGCTGGCAAAATCACTGACGTTGAAGTTCTGAAAGCACAGTTCGAAGAAGAACGTGTTGCGCTGGTTGCTAAAATCGGTGAGAACATCAACATCCGTCGCGTTGCTTCTCTGGAAGGCGACGTTCTGGGCTCTTACCAGCACGGTGCACGTATCGGTGTTCTGGTTGCGGCTAAAGGCGCTGACGAAGAGCTGGTTAAACAGCTGGCAATGCACATCGCTGCAAGCAAGCCAGAATTCGTTAAGCCAGAAGACGTGTCTGCTGAAGTGGTAGAGAAAGAGTACCAGGTTCAGCTGGACATCGCGATGCAGTCTGGTAAACCAAAAGAAATCGCAGAGAAAATGGTTGAAGGCCGCATGAAGAAATTCACCGGCGAAGTTTCTCTGACTGGCCAGCCATTCGTTATGGATCCAAGCAAGTCTGTTGCTCAGCTGCTGAAAGAGCACAACGCTGACGTAACTGGCTTCATCCGCTTCGAAGTGGGCGAAGGCATCGAGAAAGTTGAGACTGACTTCGCAGCAGAAGTTGCTGCAATGTCCAAGCAGTCTTAATGATTGAAAAGGAGCCGCCTGAGGGCGGCTTCTTTTTGTCACCCGTCACAGGAAATCAGACAGGCTCCAGTATCGCTGTACTGATTTGCGGCATATCATGTTGCCAGAATTAACCCCCATCTTAATCGTTGACAGTCTCAGGAAAGAAACATGGCTACCAATGCAAAACCCGTGTACAAACGCATTCTGCTTAAGCTGAGTGGCGAAGCGCTGCAGGGATCGGAAGGCTTCGGTATTGACGCAAGCATCCTTGATCGCATGGCACAGGAAATCAAAGAACTGGTCGAACTGGGCATCCAGGTTGGCGTGGTCATTGGCGGTGGCAACCTTTTCCGTGGTGCTGGTCTGGCGAAAGCGGGGATGAACCGCGTTGTGGGCGACCACATGGGTATGCTGGCAACCGTGATGAATGGCCTGGCGATGCGTGATGCGCTCCATCGCGCCTATGTGAACGCCCGCCTGATGTCCGCGATCCCCCTGAATGGCGTATGCGATAATTACAGCTGGGCAGAAGCTATCAGCCTGCTGCGCAACAACCGCGTGGTGATCCTCTCCGCCGGTACGGGTAACCCGTTCTTTACGACCGATTCCGCTGCCTGCCTGCGCGGTATCGAGATCGAAGCTGATGTGGTACTGAAAGCGACCAAAGTCGATGGCGTGTTTACTGCCGACCCGGCAAAAGATCCGTCTGCAACCATGTACGATCAGCTGAGCTACAGCGAAGTGCTGGATAAAGAGCTGAAAGTGATGGATCTTGCCGCCTTCACGCTGGCTCGTGACCACAAACTGCCGATCCGTGTCTTCAACATGAACAAACCTGGCGCACTGCGTCGCGTGGTCATGGGCGAAAAAGAAGGCACTTTGATCACGGAATAATTTCCGTTGACGATAAATACAGGTAAGATTCCGCTTTATTTTGTAGTGGTATCTTACCCGGGCGCGCCTTTGGCGTTGTCATGAATTAAACGCGACTATACTTAGCACACCTGTAGCGCTGTGCTGGCGGATAGTCTGCCTGAGACAAGTTTTCAAGGATTCGTAACGTGATTAACGACATCAGAAAAGATGCTGAAGTACGCATGGAAAAATGCGTAGAAGCGTTCAAAACCCAAATCAGCAAAATCCGTACTGGCCGTGCTTCCCCAAGCCTGCTGGATGGCATCATCGTCGAGTACTACGGTACGCCAACCCCTCTGCGTCAGCTGGCGAGCGTGACGGTAGAAGATACCCGTACGCTGAAAATCAACGTATTCGATCGTTCTATGGGCCCGGCGGTTGAGAAAGCGATCATGGCGTCTGACCTCGGTCTGAACCCAAGCTCTGCGGGTGCTGACATCCGCGTTCCACTGCCACCGCTGACTGAAGAGCGTCGTAAAGACCTGATCAAAGTGGTGCGTGGCGAAGCTGAGCAGGGTCGTGTCTCCGTGCGTAACGTTCGCCGCGACGCGAACGATAAAGTCAAAGCGCTGCTGAAAGAAAAAGAGATCAGTGAAGATGACGATCGTCGTTCCCAGGATGACATTCAGAAAATGACTGACGCTGCCATCAAGAAAATTGATGCGGCGCTGGCAGATAAAGAAGCGGAACTGATGCAGTTCTGATTTCTGTCGTACACTGATAAACGCCGTTCAGAGAGACTTAGGGTCTTGCTGGCGGCGTTTTGCTTTTATCTGGTCTAACTTTTCGGGCATCTCATGAAGCATTTAACACTCCTCGGCTCAACCGGCTCTATCGGTTGCAGTACTCTCGACGTCGTTCGCCATAATCCTGAACTTTACACCGTGACAGCGCTGGTGGCCGGTAAGAATGTGCAGCGAATGGTTGAGCAGTGTCTGGAGTTTACGCCCCGCTATGCGGTGATGGATGACGAAGAGAGCGCGCGCCTGCTGAAAGCACAGCTGCTTGAGAAGGGCAGCCGAACCGAGGTGCTGAGTGGTCAACAGGCGGCCTGCGAGATGGCGGCGCTGGATGACGTGGATCAGGTGATGGCGGCCATCGTCGGGGCGGCAGGATTATTGCCGACGCTTGCCGCGATTGATGCTGGTAAGGACGTTCTGCTGGCCAATAAAGAGTCGCTGGTGACCTGCGGACGCCTGTTTATGGAGGCGGTGAAGCAGCACGGGGCGCGTCTTTTGCCTGTCGACAGCGAGCACAACGCGATTTTTCAGAGTTTACCGCAACCTTTTCAACAGAACCTGGGGTACGCTGACCTGGAGCAGAATGGCGTCGTGTCTATTCTGCTTACCGGGTCTGGTGGCCCGTTCCGTGAAACGCCACTGTCTGAACTGCGTGCCATGACGCCGGATCAGGCGTGCCGTCATCCGAACTGGTCGATGGGGCGTAAAATCTCCGTTGACTCTGCCACCATGATGAACAAAGGTCTGGAATACATTGAAGCGCGCTGGCTGTTCAATGCGTCAGCGAAACAGATGGAAGTACTGATTCACCCACAATCGGTGATTCATTCGATGGTGCGTTATCAGGATGGCAGCGTGCTGGCGCAGTTGGGCGAACCGGATATGCGTACGCCAATTGCCCATTCCATGGCGTGGCCGAATCGAGTGAAGTCCGGTGTGAAGCCGCTTGATTTCTGCAAGCTAAGTTCCCTGACGTTCAGTGAGCCAGACTACGACCGTTACCCTTGTCTGAAGCTTGCGATGACGGCCTTTGACCAGGGGCAGGCGGCGACAACGGCACTGAATGCAGCCAATGAAATTACCGTTGAAGCATTTCTGAATCAGCAAATTCGTTTTACCGATATCGCGGCGTTGAATTTAGCGGTACTGGAGATGATGGATTTGCGCGAACCACAGAGCGTGGAAGAGGTGCTGGCGGTGGATGCAGCTGCGCGTAATATTGCGCGCCAACAGGTGACACGTCTCGCAAGCTGGTGATAAAGCAACCACTAGTCGTCGTGCTATTTGTTAGCGTTGGGCTTCAGTGATATAGTCTGCGCCACCTGATCGCAGGTATTTGACTTTACGTGGTCAGGTGAGCCGTGGTTTGACACGGCTTTTTTATGTATCGGCTTCAGTATTCCTGAGTACCGTTAAATCCTTTTCAGGGACAAAAAACGCGTTATGTTGTCTGCGAATCAACCAATAAGCGAAAACTTGCCAGCGCATGGCTGCCGTCATGTAGCAATCATTATGGATGGCAATGGCCGCTGGGCGAAAAGACAAGGGAAAATACGAGCCTTTGGGCATAAAGCTGGGGCGAAATCTGTTCGCCGCGCCGTTTCTTTTGCCGCCAATAACGGCATTGATGCGTTAACGCTCTATGCTTTTAGCAGTGAAAACTGGAATCGACCACTGCAGGAAGTGACTGCGTTGATGGAATTGTTTGTGTGGGCGCTAGACAGCGAAGTAAAAAGCCTGCACCGCCACAACGTCCGCCTGCGTATCATTGGCGATACCAGTCGTTTTAACTCACGTTTGCAGGAACGGATTCGCAAAGCAGAAGCGCTGACGGAAAATAATACCGGACTGACGCTGAATATTGCGGCGAATTACGGCGGACGCTGGGATATTATCCAGGGCGTTCGGCATCTGGCCGAACAGGTTCAGGAAGGGCTGTTGAGACCCGACCAAATTGATGAAGAGGCGCTGAGCAAGCAAATCTGCATGAATGAACAGGCACCTGTGGATTTGGTAATTAGGACAGGGGGGGAACATCGCATAAGTAACTTTTTGATATGGCAAATTGCCTATGCTGAACTTTACTTTACGGATGTTCTTTGGCCCGATTTTGATGAACAAGACTTTGAAGGTGCGCTGCATGCCTTTGCCAATCGAGAGCGTCGTTTCGGCGGCACCGAGCCTGGTGGCGATAACGCCTGATGGGGGTAGCTTTTGCTGAAGTATCGCCTGATTTCCGCTTTTGTATTAATACCCATTGTCATTGCGGCGCTGTTTTTACTGCCCCCGGTGGGATTCGCTATTGTTACGCTGGTGGTGTGCATGCTCGCCGCGTGGGAATGGGGACAGTTTAGCGGCTTTACCTCGCGCACGCAGCGAGTATGGCTTGCGGTACTGTGTGGCTTTATCCTGGCCATAATGTTGTTTATGTTGCCTGAATATCATCATGATATTCATCAGCCCCTGGTGGCCGGTTCCTTGTGGATATCGTTGGCCTGGTGGGTGGCCGCGCTGTTGCTGGTGCTGTTTTATCCCGGCTCCGCGGCGTTATGGCGTCATTCAAAAGTGCTGCGACTGATTTTTGGTTTGCTCACCATTATTCCTTTTTTCTGGGGTATGGTTGCGCTGCGCGCCTGGCACTACGACGAAAACCACTACAGCGGTGCGATCTGGCTGCTTTATGTGATGATTCTCGTCTGGGGGGCTGACTCCGGGGCCTATATGTTTGGTAAACTGTTTGGCAAACATAAGCTGGCGCCGAAGGTTTCTCCGGGCAAAACCTGGCAAGGATTCATCGGCGGTTTGTTTACGGCCGCGATCATCTCCTGGGGCTACGGCGTCTGGGCGAATCTTGAAGTGGCACCGTCAATACTGCTGGTGTGCTCGATTTTTGCTGCGCTTGCCTCCGTGCTCGGTGATTTAACCGAAAGTATGTTCAAGCGTGAAGCAGGGATTAAGGACAGTGGACACCTGATTCCAGGGCATGGCGGTATACTGGATCGCATTGATAGCCTGACAGCGGCTGTTCCCGTGTTTGCGTGTTTGCTTTTACTGGTATTCGGGACGATTTAACGGAAGGTTTTATGCTGAGCATTCTCTGGAATCTGGCGGCGTTCATAGTTGCACTGGGTGTACTGATTACCGTGCATGAATTTGGCCATTTCTGGGTTGCTCGCCGCTGTGGTGTGCGCGTAGAGCGGTTTTCCATCGGTTTTGGTAAGTCACTCTGGACGCGCACCGATCGCCACGGCACAGAATTTGTCATCGCCCTTATCCCGCTGGGCGGCTACGTCAAAATGCTCGACGAACGCGTCGAGCCTGTCGCGCCTGAGCTGCGACACAGCGCATTCAACAATAAAACCGTTGGACAACGCGCCGCCATCATCGCTGCCGGACCGGTAGCCAACTTCATCTTTGCGATTTTCGCTTACTGGCTGGTGTTTATCATCGGCGTCCCTGGCGTACGTCCGGTGGTCGGTGAAATTGCCCCCAACTCCATCGCGGCGAGTGCGCAAATTACATCCGGGATGGAACTTAAAGCGATTGATGGTATCGAAACCCCTGATTGGGATGCCGTGCGACTGCAGTTAGTTGCTAAAATTGGCGATCCGCAGACCACCATCAGCGTATCGCCGTTTGGGTCAGACGCCCGTCAGGACAAAGTGCTCGATTTACGTCACTGGCGTTTCGAGCCGGACAAAGAGGATCCCGTCGCTGCGCTGGGCATTCGTCCACGCGGCGCACAGATCGAGCCGGTATTAGCCGAAGTCCAGGCCAACTCGGCGGCGAGCAAAGCGGGTTTGCAAGCAGGCGACAGGATCGTTAAAGTCGATGGTCAACCATTAACAGAGTGGATGACCTTTGTTACTCTGGTGCGCGATAATCCGGGTACGTCTCTCGCGCTGGAAGTTGAAAGGCAGGGCAGTCCGCTTTCGCTGACGCTGATCCCGGATACGAAGTCGGTCGGCAAGAAGGCAGAAGGGTTTGCAGGCGTTGTGCCAAAAGTGATCCCGCTGCCAGATGAGTACAAGACAATACGCCAGTATGGGCCGTTCAGCGCCATCCTTGAAGCCACGGATAAAACATGGCAACTGATGAAGCTGACGGTCAACATGTTGGGGAAATTGATAACCGGTGATGTGAAACTGAACAACCTCAGTGGGCCAATTTCGATTGCTCAGGGGGCTGGGATGTCAGCGGAATTCGGGGTGATTTACTATCTCATGTTCCTCGCGCTCATTAGCGTGAACCTTGGGATAATCAACCTGTTCCCGCTTCCCGTTTTAGACGGGGGTCATCTGCTGTTTTTAGCGATTGAAAAGCTAAAAGGCGGACCGGTATCCGAGCGAGTTCAAGACTTTAGTTATCGCATTGGCTCGATTTTGCTGGTGCTGTTAATGGGGCTTGCACTTTTCAATGATTTCTCTCGGTTGTAAGAGAGTTAGTTAGGAAGAACGCATAATAACGATGGCGATGAAAAAGTTGCTCATAGCGTCGCTGCTGTTTAGCAGCGCCACCGTATACGGTGCTGACGGGTTCGTAGTGAAAGACATTCATTTCGAAGGCCTTCAGCGTGTCGCCGTTGGTGCGGCCCTCCTCAGTATGCCTGTGCGCCCCGGCGATACGGTTAATGATGATGATATCAGTAACACCATCCGTGCTCTGTTTGCCACCGGCAACTTCGAGGATGTCCGCGTCCTGCGCGATGGTGATACGCTGCTGGTACAGGTAAAAGAACGTCCAACGATCGCCAGTATCACTTTCTCCGGCAACAAGTCGGTGAAAGATGACATGCTCAAGCAAAACCTTGAAGCATCCGGTGTTCGTGTGGGGGAGTCTCTGGACCGCACAACCCTTTCAGACATTGAAAAAGGTCTGGAAGACTTCTACTACAGCGTCGGTAAATACAGCGCCAGCGTGAAAGCGGTTGTTACTCCGCTGCCACGTAACCGTGTTGACCTGAAGCTGGTCTTCCAGGAAGGTGTTTCTGCGAAGATCCAGCAGATCAACATTGTCGGCAACCACGCGTTCAGCACCGACGAACTGATCTCCACCTTCCAGCTGCGCGATGAAGTGCCGTGGTGGAACGTGGTGGGCGATCGTAAATACCAGAAACAGAAACTGGCGGGCGACCTTGAAACCCTGCGCAGCTACTATCTGGATCGTGGTTACGCGCGTTTCAATATCGACTCGACTCAGGTGAGTCTGACGCCGGACAAGAAAGGCATCTACATTACGATCAACATCACTGAAGGCGATCAGTACAAGCTTTCGGGTGTTGAGGTGAGTGGTAACCTGGCGGGGCATTCTGCTGAAATCGAATCGCTGACCAAAATTCAGCCCGGCGATCTCTATAGCGGTTCCAAGGTCACCAAAATGGAAGACAGCATTAAGAAGCTGCTCGGCCGCTATGGTTATGCCTATCCGCGCGTACAGACTCAGCCGGAAATCAATGACGCGGATAAAACCGTTAAGCTGCACGTGAATGTTGACGCGGGTAACCGTTTCTACGTGCGTAAGATCCGCTTCGTCGGTAACGACACCTCCAAAGACTCCGTTCTGCGTCGCGAAATGCGTCAGATGGAAGGCGCATGGTTAGGTAGTGATCTCGTTGATCAGGGTAAAGAGCGTCTGAACCGTCTGGGCTATTTTGAAACGGTGGATACCGACACCCAGCGCGTACCGGGCAGCCCGGATCAGGTTGATGTCGTTTATAAAGTGAAAGAGCGTAACACCGGTAGCTTCAACTTCGGTGTGGGCTACGGTACCGAAAGCGGCGTCAGCTTCCAGGTCGGCGTGCAGCAGGATAACTGGCTGGGTACGGGTTACTCTGTCGGAATTAACGGTACCAAAAACGACTACCAGACCTACTCTGAGTTCTCTGTAACGAACCCATACTTCACCGTTGACGGTGTGAGCCTGGGCGGTCGTATCTTCTATAACGACTTTAAAGCAGACGATGCGGATCTGTCCTCGTACACCAACAAGAGTTACGGTGTGGACGGTACGCTTGGCTTCCCGATCAACGAATACAACACCCTGCGTGCGGGCTTAGGTTACGTGCATAACGACCTGTCCAATATGCAACCGCAGGTGGCGATGTGGCGTTATCTGGACTCGATTGGTCAGTCAACCAGCAAAGATGGCCATGATAATGGCTTCGCGGCGGATGACTTCACCTTCAACTACGGCTGGACCTATAACCGTCTCGACCGTGGCTACTTCCCAACGGAAGGTTCTCGCGTCAACCTGAACGGTAAAGTCACCGTCCCGGGCTCCGATAACGAGTTCTATAAGGTGACGCTGGATACTGCGTCCTACTTCCCGATCGACGACGATCATAAGTGGGTGGTTCTGGGTCGTACCCGCTGGGGCTATGGTGATGGTTTAGGCGGCAAAGAACTGCCGTTCTATGAAAACTTCTATGCCGGTGGTTCCAGTACCGTTCGTGGCTTCCAGTCCAACAACATTGGTCCGAAAGCGGTCTATTACGGCGGTAACGATAAGGATAACTGTAATAAATCCTCGTCTTCTGAGGTTTGTAGCTCCAATGACGCGGTGGGCGGTAACGCCATGGCCGTTGCGAGTCTGGAGTTCATTACCCCAACGCCGTTTATCAGCGATAAATACGCGAACTCCGTCCGTACGTCCTTCTTCTGGGATGCCGGTACGGTGTGGGATACTAACTGGCAGAATACGGCCCAGATGCGCGCAGAAGGCATTCCTGACTACAGCGATCCGAGCAATATTCGCATGTCTGCCGGTATCGCATTACAATGGATGTCACCGCTGGGGCCGTTGGTCTTCTCTTACGCCCAGCCGTTTAAGAAATATGATGGAGATAAGTCGGAGCAATTCCAGTTTAACATTGGTAAAACCTGGTAATAATCCGCAGCAAAGGAATGCGTTGGCAGTGTAGCGCTGACAACTGGCGATCGGTAACACGGTCGCCTTGCCACGCAAAGAACGGTACCTTCTGGTGCCAATGGGATGGTAAGGAGTTAATTGTGAAAAAGTGGTTATTAGCTGCAGGTCTCGGTTTAGCGATGGCAACTTCTGCTCAGGCAGCAGACAAAATTGCAATCGTCAACATGGGTAATTTGTTCCAGCAGGTTGCACAGAAAACAGGTGTTTCTGCGACTCTGGAAAACGAATTCAAAGGCCGTGCAAGCGAACTGCAGGGTATGGAAAACGATCTTCAGTCCAAAATGCAGCGTCTGCAGCGTGATGGTTCTACCATGAAAGCAAGCGACCGCAGCAAGCTGGAAAAAGACGTAATGGCTCAGCGCCAGACGTTCTCCCAGAAAGCGCAGGCTTTCGAGCAGGATCGTCAGCGTCGTTCTAACGAAGAACGCGGCAAGCTGGTGACTCGCATTCAGACCGCTGTTAAAGCAGTGGCTGCCGATCAGAGCATCGATCTGGTTGTTGATGCGAACGCCGTTGCTTTCAACAGCAAAGATGTTAAAGACATCACTGCTGATGTTCTGAAACAGGTTAAATAAGTAATGCCTTCAATTCGACTGGCTGATTTAGCTCAGCAGTTGGATGCAGAATTACACGGTGATGGCGATATCGTCATCACCGCTGTTGCGTCCATGCAATCTGCTAAAGCTGGCACGATTACCTTCATGGTAAGCTCTAAGTACCGTGAGCAACTGGCTCAATGCCAGGCGTCAGCTGTTGTTCTGACGCAGGACGATCTTCCATTTGCCACTGTAAGCGCGCTGGTAGTGAAAAACCCCTACCTGACGTATGCACGCATGGCTCAAATTCTTGATACCACGCCGCAACCGGCCCAGAACATTGCTGCCAGCGCAGCGATTGATGAGACGGCCAGGCTGGGTAACAACGTCGCCGTTGGGGCGAATGCGGTTATCGAATCCGGCGTTGTGCTGGGCGATAATGTCGTCATTGGCCCAGGCTGCTTCGTTGGGAAAAATACGAAAATCGGCGCGGGGACCCGTTTGTGGGCCAATGTGTCCGTTTATCATGACGTGGAAATTGGCGAAAACTGCCTCGTTCAGTCCAGCACCGTGATTGGTTCGGATGGCTTTGGTTACGCTAACGATCGCGGTAACTGGGTGAAGATCCCGCAGCTTGGTCGCGTCATTATTGGCAATCGCGTGGAGATCGGCGCCTGTACCACCATTGACCGTGGCGCGCTTGACGACACGATCATTGGCAATGGTGTTATCATCGATAACCAGTGCCAGATTGCGCATAACGTTGTGATTGGCGACAATACCGCGGTTGCAGGTGGCGTCATCATGGCGGGCAGCCTGAAAATTGGCCGTTATTGCATGATTGGCGGTGCGAGCGTGATTAATGGCCATATGGAAATTTGCGACAAGGTGACCGTGACGGGAATGGGCATGGTAATGCGTCCTATCACTGAACCTGGCGTCTATTCCTCCGGCATTCCGCTTCAGCCCAACAAGGTATGGCGTAAAACAGCAGCTCTGGTGATGAACATTGATGATATGAGCAAGCGCCTCAAGTCCCTTGAGCGTAAGATCGATCAACAAGACTAAGCGTCATCCGTTGAACGCTATTTTCCCGGCCTGTCGGCTTTCTAATAAACCGGCAGGCCGTGTTATTATTGTTATCAGTACATTTTGACAGGAAGAGTATTTTGACTACTGACACTCATACTCTGCATATTGAAGAGATTTTAGAACTTCTGCCGCACCGCTACCCGTTTCTGCTGGTAGACCGTGTGCTGGATTTTGAAGAAGGTCGTTTTCTGCGCGCAGTGAAAAATGTTTCCGTGAACGAGCCGTTCTTCCAGGGGCACTTCCCTGGTAAGCCTATCTTCCCGGGTGTGTTGATTCTGGAAGCGATGGCTCAGGCTACCGGTATTCTGGCGTTCAAAAGCGTCGGTAAACTGGAGCCAGGTGAGCTGTATTACTTCGCGGGTATTGATGAAGCGCGCTTTAAGCGCCCTGTCGTGCCTGGTGATCAGATGATCATGGAAGTCACTTTTGAAAAAACGCGTCGTGGCCTGACTCGCTTCAAAGGCGTAGCGCTGGTTGACGGCAAAGTTGTTTGCGAAGCGACGATGATGTGTGCTCGTAGCCGGGAGTCCTGATACGTGATTGATAAATCCGCCTTTATTCATCCTACCGCGATTGTGGAAACCGGTGCCATCATTGGTGCTAACGTCCACATTGGCCCGTTTTGTATTGTTGGACCCCATGTCGAAATTGGTGAGGGTACAGTACTGAAATCTCACGTTGTCGTGAATGGTCACACGACCATTGGCCGCAATAACGAGATCTATCAGTTCGCCTCCATCGGCGAAGTTAACCAGGATCTGAAATATGCTGGTGAGTCGACCCGTCTGGAAATTGGCGATCGTAACCGTATTCGCGAAAGCGTCACCATTCATCGTGGAACAGTACAGGGTGGTGGGTTGACGAAGGTGGGCAGCGATAACCTGTTTATGGTGAATGCGCATATCGCGCACGACTGTACCGTGGGTGACCGCTGTATTCTTGCCAACAACGCCACGCTGGCAGGACACGTATCGGTTGATGACTTCGCCATCATTGGCGGCATGACCGCAGTCCATCAGTTCTGCATCATTGGTGCGCACGTGATGGTCGGTGGATGCTCCGGTGTGGCGCAGGACGTCCCACCGTATGTGATTGCGCAGGGCAACCATGCCACGCCGTTTGGCGTGAACATCGAAGGCCTCAAGCGTCGTGGCTTTAGTCGCGAAGCGATTACTGCCATCCGCAACGCGTACAAACTGCTGTACCGCAGCGGTAAAACGCTGGAAGAGGCGAAGCCGGAAATTGCCGAACTGGCGAAAAAGCACCCGGAAGTGGACGCGTTCATGGAGTTCTTTGACCGTTCAACAAGGGGTCTGATTCGTTAATGGTCGACAGTCGTCCGCTTACGATAGCCCTGGTCGCCGGAGAAACCTCCGGCGATATTCTTGGTGCAGGTCTCATCCGTGCGCTTAAGGCGCGTGTACCCAATGCTCGCTTTGTCGGCGTTGCTGGCCCGCTGATGAAGGCTGAAGGCTGTGAAGCCTGGTACGAAATGGAAGAGCTGGCCGTGATGGGTATCGTTGAGGTGCTGGGACGGCTGCGCCGTTTGCTGCACATTCGTGCCGATCTTACCCGCCGCTTTACCGAACTCAAACCCGATGTGTTTGTCGGTATCGATGCACCTGATTTCAATATTACCCTCGAAGGGAATCTGAAAAAGCAGGGCATTAAAACCATTCACTACGTCAGTCCGTCCGTCTGGGCGTGGCGACAGAAACGCGTTTTCAAAATCGGACGGTCCACCCACCTGGTGCTGGCTTTCCTGCCTTTCGAAAAAGCGTTTTACGACAGATTTAATGTTCCGTGCCGTTTTATCGGTCATACCATGGCGGATGCAATGCCACTGGATCCGGATAAAAACGCGGCGCGCGACGTGCTGGGCATCCCCCATGATGTGCACTGTCTGGCCTTGCTGCCGGGCAGCCGTGGCGCAGAAGTGGAGATGCTGAGCGCTGATTTCCTCAAGACTGCGCAAATTCTTCGCCAGACGTACCCCGATCTCGAAGTGGTCGTGCCGCTGGTGAATGCCAAACGCCGCGAGCAGTTTGAGCGCATCAAAGCAGACGTCGCCCCGGATCTTCACGTCCGTCTTCTGGACGGGCAAGGGCGGGAAGCAATGTATGCGAGCGATGCCGCACTGCTGGCCTCCGGCACGGCGGCGCTGGAGTGTATGCTGGCGAAATGCCCAATGGTGGTCGGTTATCGCATGAAGCCGTTTACCTTCTGGCTGGCAAAACGACTGGTGAAAACGGATTATGTCTCCCTGCCAAACCTGCTTGCCGGGCGCGAGCTGGTGAAAGAGCTGCTGCAGGATGAGTGCCAGCCGCAGGCGCTTGCCGAGGCGCTGCTGCCGCTGCTGGCCAACGGTAAAACCAGCCACCAAATGCACGATACCTTCCGCGAACTGCATCAACTGATCCGCTGTCATGCTGATGAGCAAGCGGCCGATGCGGTGCTGGAGTTAGCAAAATGATGGAATTTGTTTATCCTCACACCCACCTTGTGGCGGGTGTGGATGAAGTGGGTCGTGGTCCGTTAGTGGGAGCAGTGGTGACCGCTGCGGTGATCCTCGATCCGGCTCGGCCGATCGTCGGGCTGAACGACTCTAAAAAATTGTCTGAAAAGCGCCGGCTGGCGCTGTTTAGTGAGATTCAGGAGAAAGCGCTGGCCTGGAGCCTCGGGCGCGCTGAACCGCATGAGATAGACGAACTGAATATTTTGCACGCCACGATGCTGGCGATGCAGCGTGCGGTAGCGGGGCTGAAAATCGCCCCTGAATATGTCCTGATTGACGGCAACCGCTGTCCGGCACTGCCCATGCCTTCAATGGCAGTGGTCAAAGGCGATAGCCGGGTCGCAGAAATTAGCGCAGCTTCTATTATTGCCAAAGTGACACGCGACGCCGAAATGGCCGCGCTGGACCTCACTTACCCTCAGTATGGTTTCGCCCAGCATAAGGGATATCCCACACCTTTCCACCTGGAGAGGCTGGCTGAACATGGCGCAACCGAACACCATCGGCGCAGTTTTGGCCCGGTAAAACGCGCCCTGGGACGGGTGTCCTGAATCATTACGCAAGCAATTAAGTAACGCGGAATCTGAAGATGGCTGAACCACGTTTCGTACACCTGCGGGTGCATAGCGACTACTCCATGATCGATGGGCTGGCGAAGACCGGGCCGCTGGTAAAAAAGGCGGCCTCTCTTGGCATGCCCGCGCTGGCGATCACCGATTTTACCAACCTGTGTGGCCTGGTGAAGTTCTACGGAACGGCGCACGGCGCGGGGATGAAGCCCATCGTCGGTGCAGATTTTCATGTGCAGAGCGATCTCATCGGCGATGAAATGACGCAAATCTCCGTGCTGGCGATGAACAACACGGGTTATCAAAACCTCACCCTGCTTATCTCAAAAGCCTATCAGCGCGGCTATGGCGCGCTGGGGCCGTGGATCGACCGTGACTGGCTGGCCGAGCTGAACGAAGGGCTGCTGCTGATCTCGGGTGGCCGTATGGGTGACGTCGGCAAATGTCTGCTGCGCGGCAATAGCGCGCTGGTGGATCAATGCGTCTCGTTCTATGAAGAATATTTCCCGAATCGTTATTACCTGGAGTTGATCCGTACCGGCCGTCAGGATGAAGAGAGCTATCTTCATGCCGCGGTGGCGCTCGCAGAAGAGCGCGGGTTGCCCGTGGTGGCCACCAACGACGTGCGGTTCCTTGAGGCGGGTGATTTCGACGCGCATGAGATTCGCGTGGCGATCCATGATGGTTTCACCCTCGACGATCCGAAGCGACCGCGTAATTACTCTGCACAACAGTACATGCGCAGCGAGGAGGAGATGTGTGAACTCTTCTCCGATATCCCCGAAGCGCTGGAAAACAGCGTAGAGATTGCCAAGCGCTGCAACGTCACCGTCCGCCTCGGCGAATACTTCCTGCCGCAGTTCCCGACGGGAGACATGACCACGGAAGATTTCCTGGTCGCGAAATCAAAAGAAGGTCTGGAAGAGCGTCTGGAATTCCTGTTCCCGGATGAAGAAGAGCGTAAAAAGCGTCGCCCTGAATATGACGAACGCCTGGACATTGAACTCCAGGTGATCAACCAGATGGGCTTCCCGGGCTACTTCCTGATCGTTATGGAGTTTATCCAGTGGTCGAAGGATAACGGCGTGCCGGTCGGACCGGGGCGTGGCTCCGGTGCAGGTTCGCTGGTGGCGTATGCGCTGAAAATCACCGACCTCGATCCGCTGGAATTCGACCTGCTGTTCGAACGTTTCCTCAACCCGGAACGTGTCTCGATGCCCGACTTCGACGTCGACTTCTGCATGGAGAAACGCGACCAGGTGATTGAGCACGTGGCCGATATGTACGGCCGTGATGCGGTATCGCAGATCATTACGTTCGGTACGATGGCGGCGAAAGCGGTTATCCGTGACGTGGGCCGCGTGCTGGGCCACCCGTACGGGTTTGTCGATCGCATCTCTAAACTGGTGCCGCCGGATCCGGGTATGACGCTGGCAAAAGCCTTTGAGGCTGAACCGCAGCTGCCGGAAATCTACGAAGCGGACGAAGAAGTCAAAGCGCTGATCGACATGGCGCGCAAGCTGGAAGGCGTTACGCGAAACGCCGGTAAGCATGCAGGGGGCGTGGTTATCGCCCCGACTAAAATTACGGATTTTGCACCGCTTTACTGCGATGAAGCGGGCCAACACCCGGTTACCCAGTTTGACAAGAACGACGTAGAATACGCCGGGCTGGTGAAGTTCGACTTCCTTGGTCTGCGTACGTTGACCATCATTAACTGGGCGCTGGAGATGATCAACGCCCGCCGCGAGAAGAACGGCGAGCCGCCGCTGGATATCGCGGCCATCCCGCTGGATGACAAGAAAAGTTTCGACATGCTGCAGCGCTCGGAGACCACCGCCGTCTTCCAGCTTGAATCCCGCGGCATGAAAGATCTGATTAAGCGTCTGCAGCCCGACTGCTTCGAAGATATGATCGCACTGGTTGCCCTGTTCCGTCCGGGCCCGCTGCAGTCAGGGATGGTAGATAACTTTATCGACCGTAAGCACGGGCGCGAAGAGATTTCCTACCCGGACGTTCAGTGGCAGCACGAAAGCCTGAAGCCGGTGCTGGAGCCCACCTACGGCATCATCCTGTACCAGGAACAGGTGATGCAGATCGCCCAGGTGCTTTCCGGCTATACCCTCGGCGGCGCGGACATGCTGCGTCGTGCTATGGGTAAGAAAAAGCCGGAAGAGATGGCCAAGCAGCGCTCCATCTTTGAAGATGGTGCGAAGAAAAACGGTGTTGACGGCGAACTGGCGATGAAAATCTTCGACCTGGTGGAGAAATTCGCCGGGTACGGATTTAACAAATCTCACTCCGCCGCCTATGCTTTGGTGTCGTATCAAACGCTGTGGCTGAAGGCACACTATCCTGCTGAGTTTATGGCTGCGGTAATGACCGCGGATATGGACAACACCGAGAAGGTGGTGGGGCTGGTGGATGAGTGCTGGCGCATGGGGCTGAAGATCCTGCCGCCGGATATCAACTCGGGTCTTTATCATTTCCACGTCAATGACGACGGGGAGATCGTTTACGGGATTGGCGCGATCAAGGGCGTAGGTGAGGGGCCGATCGAGGCGATCATCGAAGCGCGCAACAACGGCGGCTATTTCCGCGAGCTGTTCGATCTTTGCGCCCGTACCGATACCAAAAAACTGAACCGCCGCGTGCTGGAAAAACTGATCATGTCCGGCGCGTTCGACAGGCTGGGGCCGCACCGCGCCGCGCTGATGAACTCGCTGGGCGACGCCCTGAAAGCGGCGGATCAGCACGCGAAAGCGGAAGCCATTGGCCAGGCGGATATGTTCGGGGTGCTGGCGGAAGAGCCGGAGCAGATTGAACAGTCGTATTCCAACTGCCAGCCGTGGCCAGAACAGGTGGTGCTGGACGGCGAGCGTGAAACGTTAGGCTTGTACCTGACGGGGCACCCGATCAACCAGTACATTAAAGAAATTGAGCGCTATGTTGGCGGCCACAGGCTAAAAGACATGCATCCGACAGAACGTGGTAAAATCACCACGGCTGCGGGGCTCGTGATTGCTGCAAGGGTTATGGTCACCAAGCGCGGCAATCGTATCGGCATCTGTACGTTGGATGACCGTTCCGGGCGTCTGGAGGTGATGCTGTTCACCGACGCGCTGGATAAATACCAGCAATTGCTGGAAAAAGACCGCATACTTATCGTCAGCGGACAGGTCAGCTTTGATGACTTCAGTGGGGGGCTTAAAATGACCGCCCGCGAAGTGATGGACATTGACGAAGCCCGGGAAAAATATGCTCGCGGGCTTGCTATCTCGCTGACGGACAGGCAAATTGATGACCAGCTTTTAAACCGACTCCGTCAGTCTCTGGAACCCCACCGCTCGGGGACAATTCCAGTACATCTCTACTATCAGAGGGCGGATGCACGTGCGCGGTTGCGCTTTGGTGCAACGTGGCGTGTCTCTCCGAGCGATCGTTTACTGAACGATCTCCGTGGCCTCATTGGTTCGGAGCAGGTGGAACTGGAGTTTGACTAATACAGGAATACTATGAGTCTGAATTTCCTTGATTTCGAACAGCCGATTGCTGAGCTGGAAGCGAAAATCGATTCTCTGACAGCGGTAAGCCGTCAGGATGAAAAACTGGATATTAACATCGACGAAGAAGTGCATCGTCTGCGCGAGAAAAGCGTAGAGCTGACGCGCAAAATCTTTGCCGATCTCGGCGCATGGCAGGTGGCCCAGCTGGCTCGCCATCCACAGCGTCCGTACACCCTGGATTATGTCCGCCTGGCGTTTGACGAATTTGACGAACTGGCAGGCGATCGCGCATACGCTGACGACAAAGCTATCGTTGGCGGTATCGCGCGTCTGGACGGACGCCCGGTGATGATCATTGGTCATCAGAAAGGTCGTGAAACCAAAGAGAAAATCCGTCGTAACTTCGGTATGCCAGCCCCAGAAGGCTACCGTAAAGCCCTGCGTCTGATGGAGATGGCTGAGCGTTTCAACATGCCAATCATCACCTTCATCGACACCCCGGGTGCCTACCCTGGCGTGGGCGCGGAAGAGCGCGGTCAGTCTGAAGCCATCGCGCGCAACCTGCGCGAGATGTCTCGTCTGAAGGTGCCGGTCATCTGTACCGTTATCGGTGAAGGGGGTTCCGGTGGCGCGCTGGCGATTGGCGTGGGTGATAAAGTGAATATGCTGCAGTACAGCACCTATTCCGTTATCTCCCCGGAAGGCTGTGCATCCATTCTGTGGAAAAGTGCCGACAAAGCACCTCTGGCTGCCGAAGCGATGGGCATCATTGCGCCACGTCTGAAAGAGCTTAAGCTGATCGATTCCATCATCCCGGAACCGCTGGGTGGTGCACATCGTAAGCCGGAAGTGATGGCAGCGTCCCTGAAAGCGCAGCTGCTGGCCGATCTGGCAGACCTGGACGTGCTGAGCAAAGAAGATCTGCTCAACCGCCGTTACCAGCGCCTGATGACTTACGGCTACGCGTAAGCTTCACAATTATCTGAAAAGCCGCACAATGTTGCGGCTTTTTTTATACCTGCGGTTTAGCCGGACTATGCTTAGCTAATGTTTTTTAAGGAGGAAGCCCATGAATATCATTGCCGTTATGGGGCCACACGGCGTCTTTTATAAAGATGAGCCGATTAAGGAGCTGGAGCAAGCCCTGCAGTCGCGCGGGTATCAGCTAATCTGGCCGCACAACAGCGCCGATCTGCTGAAGTTCATCGAGCATAACCCGCGTATCTGCGGCGTGATCTTCGACTGGGATGAATATGACCTCGAACTGTGCAGCGATATCAACAAGTTGAACGAATATCTCCCGCTGTACGCCTTTATCAATACCCACTCAACCATGGACGTCAGCGCCAATGATATGCGTATGGCGCTGTGGTTCTTTGAATATTCACTCGGCGTGGCGGAAGACATTGCGACCCGCATTCAGCAATACACGAATGAATATCTCGATAACATTACGCCACCGTTTACCCGGGCGCTCTTCACCTACGTGAAAGAGGGGAAATATACCTTCTGTACGCCGGGCCATATGGCGGGGACGGCCTACCAAAAAAGCCCGGTGGGCTGCCTGTTCTATGATTTCTTTGGTGGCAACACGCTGAAAGCGGACGTGTCCATTTCAGTCACCGAATTAGGCTCTCTGCTGGATCATACCGGACCGCATCTGGAAGCCGAAGAGTACATCGCCCGCACCTTTGGGGCCGAGCAGAGCTATATGGTGACCAACGGCACCTCGACCTCGAACAAAATCGTCGGGATGTACGCCGCGCCTGCGGGCAGCACCCTGCTGATTGACCGTAACTGCCATAAATCGCTGGCGCACCTGCTGATGATGAGCGACGTCGTACCGCTCTGGCTGTCACCCACGCGTAACGCGCTCGGTATTCTTGGTGGTATTCCGCGCCGGGAGTTCATGCATGAAGCCATTGAAAGCAAGGTCGCGGCAGTGCCCGGTGCAAGCTGGCCTGTCCATGCGGTGATCACCAACTCGACCTATGACGGTCTGCTGTACAACACGAACTGGATCAAAAAGACGCTGGACGTGCCGTCGATCCACTTCGATTCCGCATGGGTACCGTACACCAATTTCCACCCGATTTACGCGGGTAAGAGCGGCATGAGCGGTGAGCGCGTGCCGGGTAAAGTGTTCTTCGAAACGCAGTCGACGCACAAAATGCTGGCGGCGTTTTCCCAGGCTTCGCTGATTCACATCAAAGGCGAGTACGACGAAGAGACCTTTAACGAAGCCTTTATGATGCATACCACCACCTCACCGAGCTATCCGCTGGTGGCGTCTATCGAAACGGCCGCGGCGATGCTGCGCGGCAATCCGGGCAAACGTCTCATCAACCGTTCGGTGGAGCGCGCGCTGCATTTCCGCAAAGAGGTTCAGCGGCTGAAAGAGGAAGCCGACGGCTGGTTCTTTGATATCTGGCAGCCGGAAGAGATTGATGAGGCGGAGTGCTGGCCCGTCTCGCCCGGCGAAGACTGGCATGGTTTCCGGGATGCCGATAGCGACCATATGTTCCTCGACCCGGTAAAAGTAACGATCCTGACGCCGGGCATGGATGAGCAGGGAAAGATGAGCGAGGAAGGTATTCCGGCCGCGCTGGTCGCGAAATTCCTTGATGAACGTGGCGTGGTGGTGGAGAAGACCGGGCCCTATAACCTGCTGTTCCTGTTCAGTATCGGGATCGATAAAACCCGGGCGATGGGGCTGTTGCGCGGTCTGATGGAGTTCAAGCGCGCCTACGATCTCAACCTGCGGGTAAAGAACATGCTGCCGGATCTCTATGCGGAGGATCCCGACTTCTACCGTAATATGCGCATTCAGGATCTGGCCCAGGGGATCCACAGGCTGATCCGTCAGCACGATCTGCCGCGTCTGATGCTTCAGGCGTTCGATGTGTTGCCGGAGATGAAGTTTACCCCGCACAAGGCGTGGCAGCGCCAGGTGAGAGGGGAGGTCGAAACCGTCGAGCTGGAAAATCTGGTTGGACGCGTATCGGCCAACATGATCCTGCCTTACCCGCCGGGCGTACCGCTCCTGATGCCAGGAGAGATGATTACCGAGGAGAGTCGGGCCGTGCTCGATTTCCTGCTGATGCTCTGTTCGGTAGGGCGTCACTACCCCGGTTTTGAGACGGATATCCACGGTGCGAAGCGTGACGAAAACGGCGTTTACTGGGTGCGAGTCCTAAAATAAGGGTGACCGCTTGCATGGTGCGGGTTTTCGGTTGTAACGTTCAGGCATCATAAAAAGGAGAAGCTATGCTGGGTTTAAAACAGGTTCATCATATTGCGATCATTGCGACCGATTACGCGAAGAGTAAGGCCTTCTACTGCGACATTCTCGGCTTTACGCTGTTGAGCGAGGCGTACCGCGAGGAGCGCGACTCCTGGAAGGGCGATCTGGCGTTAAACGGGCAGTATGTGATTGAACTGTTCTCTTTTCCTTTTCCGCCTGCGCGTCCGTCCCGTCCGGAAGCCTGCGGCCTGCGCCATCTCGCCTTCAGCGTCGATGATCTGGATAGCGCAGTAAAACATCTGGAAGCGCACGGCGTGACGTGTGAAGCGATCCGCGTCGATCCGTTCACCGACAAGCGCTTTACCTTTTTCAACGACCCGGACGGCCTGCCGCTGGAGCTTTATCAGCAGTAATCTTCGTCCTGTGTGATAATGCCCGCTCAGTTCGGGCATTTTTTATGTGTAATTCCCTATGACCTTACCCGCTATCGCACACGCCGTTTCACCGTACCGCCAGCTGCTGGTGGGGTTTAGCGGTGGCCTGGATTCCACCGTTCTGCTTCATCGTCTTAAGTGCTGGCGCGATCGGGAGCCTGACGTCCAGCTGCGGGCGATACATATTCATCACGGATTAAGTCCTCACGCAGAGGAGTGGGTGGCGCACTGCGAGGCCTTGTGTGCGGCATGGGCGATCCCGCTCCTCGTCGAGCGCGTCACGCTGGTAGAGGAAGGGCTGGGCATCGAAGCGCAGGCGCGTAAAGCCCGCTATGCCGCGTTTGCCAGGGCATTACATGCTGGAGAAGCGCTGGTCACGGCCCAGCATCTGGACGATCAGTGTGAAACCTTTCTGCTGGCGCTTAAGCGGGGAAGCGGACCAGCGGGGCTTTCTGCCATGCCGGCGCGTTCGGTATTTGCCGGCACAACGTTACTGCGTCCGCTGCTTGGCGAGACGCGCGCCTCGCTTGAAGCCTGGGCGCGAGAACATCAGCTGAGCTGGATCGAAGATGAGAGTAACCAGGATGACGGCTATGATCGTAACTTTCTGCGTCTGCGCGTCCTCCCGCTATTGAGCGAGCGCTGGCCGCATTTTGCCGACGCGACGGCAAGAAGCGCTATGCTGTGCGCCGAACAGGAAACGCTGCTGGACGAGCTGTTGAGTGACGAGCTGGCTGAACTGATTTCTAAAGACGGTGCGCTGGCGATTGCACCGCTGACAGCGATGAGCCCGGTACGTCGCGCCGCGCTGCTACGACGCTGGCTGGCCTCTCATCACGCTGCGATGCCGTCGAGGGCGATGCTGAGCCGTATCTGGGACGAGGTTGCCCTCGCGCGGGATGATGCTTCCCCGCGCGTCCATCTGAACGGTTTTGACGTAAGACGCTATAAAGGGGAACTCTGGTGGGTAAAATCAACGCCCTGCCTGACGGATGTGGTGCTCGACTGGCTTTCTCCTGAGCTTCCGCTGATATTGCCCGCTGAGGCTGGACGTATCTCCCTCATACCGTCTGGTCATGTGCGGCCGCCGAAGCCCGGTGAACCGGTAACGGTACGCTTTAAGGCTGGCGGCATGCTGCATATTGTCGGGCGCAACGGGGGCCGCAAGCTGAAGAAAATCTGGCAGGAGTGCAATGTGCCACCGTGGCTGCGCGACACCACGCCGCTGCTGTTCTATGGTGAAACGTTGATTGCTGCGGCAGGGGTTTTCATCACGGAAGCGGGATGGGCGGAAGACGGGGTCAGGTTTGAGTGGCAGAAAGCGTAACGGGCAGCCTGGCTGCCCGTTAGTGTCATCAGGATTCGCTCACCACGACGGTGCCAATTTGCGGGTGGCTGAAGCTGGCTATTTTATCCAGACGTAGCTCACGCGTCGCACCGGCATCTTCCACTATCAGGTATTCCACGTTCTTACGTGAAACCAGATCGTTGGCTTTCGCCTTCAACACTTCGCCATCTTTTAGCTCCAGCGTCAGTAATAAATGATGCTGGCAGGCGAGTTCGAGGTTGTCATAGTCATCACAATTGATGGGTTGATAAGTATCATTCATCGACATAATCGCTCACCAGTAAATTCGCCGCAGCATACGCTGCTTTTTCCCTGACCGACTCTGAAAGGCTCTCATCAGAGGCCACTTCATTAAGCACTTTCAATACACAGCCCAACGCGTCCGGGACATACCCCAGATCTCCGCTGGCGATTTCCGCATACCGTTTGCGAATTAACTCACAATAATTATTCACATCCCCTCCCGCCAGCGCACTGACTTACTGTGAGATATCATTAAGCCTACGAAGATAAACTCGGTTTAGCAAGGTGACTATACCATACTCATTTAAGCAATATCAGCGCCTTGATAGCGGTGTATTTATTACCCCGTAACAGCCTTTTGCCGCGGTTTTCGCTACAATGTGCGCCTGATTCGAATGGAGTTCTCTCATGGCGCTGAAAGCGACAATCTATAAAGCAGTGGTCAATGTGGCCGATCTTGATCGCAACCAGTTCCTGGACGCCTCGCTGACGCTGGCACGCCACCCCTCCGAAACCCAGGAGCGCATGATGCTGCGCCTGCTGGCGTGGATTAAATACGCTGACGAGCGTCTGCAGTTTACCCGTGGGTTAAGCGCAGAAGACGAGCCTGAAGCCTGGCTGCGCAACGATCATCTGGGTATCGATTTGTGGATCGAACTCGGACTGCCGGACGAGCGCAGAATTAAGAAGGCCTGCACCCAGTCCGCTGAAGTGGCCTTATTCGCGTATAATCAGCGTGCTGCAGAGATTTGGTGGCAGCAAAACAAGAGCAAGTGCGGACAGTTTAAAAATCTCACCGTCTGGTATCTGGATGATGAGCAACTGGCGCAGCTGAGCGACTTTGCCAGCCGGACCATGGTGTTACAGGCGACGATTCAGGATGGCGCCATCTGGCTTTCTGATTCTCAGAATAATCTGGAAATTCATTTAACGGCGTGGCAACCGGCCTCATGATCGTCTTGTCCCGAAACGTCAGCATTCCGGACAACGAGCTGGAGATCACCGCCATCCGTGCTCAGGGGGCCGGTGGGCAGCACGTCAACAAGGCCTCAACAGCTATCCATTTGCGTTTTGACATTCGGGCCTCAAGCCTGCCAGTGTATTATAAAGAAAGTCTGCTTGCTGCCAGCCATCACCTCATCACCAGCGATGGCGTGATGGTGATCAAAGCCCAGGAGTACCGCAGCCAGGAGCTCAACCGGGAAGCGGCCATCGCCAGGCTGGTGGCGGTCATCAAAGAATTAACGGCAGTACAAAAAAGCCGCCGGGCAACGCGGCCAACCCGCGCATCGAAAGAGCGTCGGCTGTCCTCGAAGGCCCAAAAATCCACAGTGAAAGCATTACGCGGTAAAGTTCGTCGCCCGACAGAGTGACGAAAGGGAACACAAATTTCATAAGGAATTCATTGTGAAAAAAGCATTATGGTCAGCGCTGGCAGTGAGTACGCTGTTTGCGCTTTTCGGGTGTAACAACCGTTCAGAAACGCAGGTTTTGCAACCCACGCAAACGGAAGAATTAAAACCAATGCAGCAGAGCTGGCGCGGCGTATTGCCTTGCGCGGACTGTGAAGGCATTGAAACGTCCCTGTTCCTGCAAAAAGACGGCACCTGGGTGATGAATCAGCGCTATCAGGGCGGGAAAGCGCCTTCTTCATTTGCAACCTATGGAACATGGGCGCGTACGGCGGAGAAGCTGGTCCTGACGGATACCGCCGGCGAGAAAACCTTTTTCCGCGCCAAAGGCGAGGGGATGGAGATGCTTGACCGCGAAGGAAATCCGATTGAATCCCAGTTCAACTACACGCTGGCGCCGGTGAAAGCGGCTCTGCCCGCGACGCCGATGGCAATGCGTGGGATGTACTTCTATATGGCGGATGCGGCGATCTTTACCGACTGCGCAACTGGCAAGAAGGTCAGCGTGGCAAACAATGCGCAGCTTGAACGCGATTACGCTGTGGCGCGCGGCAATGACAGCAAGCCGATATTGCTGACGGTGGACGGTCACTTTACGCTGGAGCCAAACCCGGATAGCGGAGAGATGGTGAAAACGCTGGTGGCGGACAAAGACGCGAAATTTATTGCGGGCAAAGACTGTAACAGCAAATAAGCTGACGTAGCGCCATTAAAAAACCCCGCCTGAGCGGGGTTTTTTGTTTAGCCTTTGATGGCTTTCACCAGGTAATCAAGAATGTCGCCAGTCTTGATCATCTGTTTTTCGCCACTGCGACGGTATTTGTATTCAATCTCGTCGCTGTCAAGGTTACGGTCGCCGATCACGACGGTGTGTGGGATACCGATCAGTTCCATATCGGCAAACATCACGCCCGGACGCTCTTTACGGTCATCCATTAGCACTTCGATACCCTGCGCACGCAGCTCGGCATACAGCTTCTCGGCCAGCTCCTGTACGCGGTAAGACTTGTGCATGTTCATTGGCAGAATAGCGACCTGGAACGGCGCGATGTTGTCCGGCCAGACGATGCCGCGCTCGTCGTAGTTCTGCTCAATCGCCGCAGCTACCACGCGCGTCACCCCGATACCGTAGCAACCCATGGTCAGGATCTGGTTACGGCCATCTTCACCCTGAACGGCGGCGTTCAGCGCGCGTGAGTATTTATCGCCCAGCTGGAAGATGTGACCCACTTCGATACCGCGCTTGATCATCAGGGTACCCTGTCCGTCCGGGCTTGGGTCGCCTGCGACCACGTTACGGATGTCAGCCACTTCCGGCGTCGCCACGTCGCGATCCCAGTTGATGCCGAAGTAGTGTTTACCGTCGATGTTCGCACCAGCGGAGAAGTCGCTCATCGCGGCTACCGTGCGGTCAATAACAACAGGCACCGGCATATTCACCGGACCCAGTGAACCTGGCCCAGCATTGACCACGGCGCGGATTTCCGCTTCCGTGGCGAACGTCAGCGGGCTGGCGACCTGCGGCAGCTTCTCGGCTTTCACTTCGTTCAGCTCGTGATCGCCACGCACCAGCAGGGCAACCAGCGGGTAAGCGCTCCCTTCGGTGGATTTCACCAGCAGGGTCTTAACGGTTTTTTCGATCGGCAGATTGAACTGCTCAACCAGCTCGGCAATGGTTTTCGCGTTTGGCGTATCAACCAGCGTCATCTCTTGCGTTGCCGCAGCACGCGGTTCTTTTGGTGCCAGCGCTTCTGCAAATTCGATGTTCGCCGCGTAATCAGAGGAGTCAGAGAAGATCACATCATCTTCACCGCTCTGCGCCAGAACCTGGAACTCATGGGATGCGCTACCGCCGATGGAGCCGGTATCAGCCTGCACAGCGCGGAAATCCAGACCCATGCGGGAGAAGATTTTGCTGTATGCCGCGTACATTGCGTCGTACGTCTCTTGCAGGGATTCCTGAGAGGTATGGAAAGAGTAGGCATCTTTCATCAGGAATTCGCGAGAGCGCATGACGCCGAAACGTGGGCGAACTTCGTCACGGAACTTGGTCTGGATCTGGAAGAAGTTCAGCGGCAGCTGTTTGTAAGAGCTCAGCTCATTACGAATCAGGTCGGTAATGACTTCTTCATGCGTTGGGCCGAGAACGAACGGACGCTCGCCGCGATCGACGAAGCGCAGCAGTTCAGGGCCATATTGTTCCCAACGGCCACTCTCCTGCCACAGGTCAGCGGGCTGAACCACAGGCATGGACACCTCGATAGCACCGGCGTTGTTCATCTCTTCACGCACGATGTTTTCGACTTTTTTCAGGACGCGCACGCCGGTCGGCAGCCAGGTGTATAACCCGGAGGCCAGCTTGCGGATCATCCCGGCGCGCAGCATCAGCTGATGGCTGATCACTTCGGCGTCGGCAGGCGTCTCCTTCAGAGTGGAGAGCAGATATTGGCTAGTACGCATGTTGTTACGGTTCCATTTCGACGATTGGAACAGGCTGAAACACCAGCCTGACACAAAAAAAGTGGTTTAGTTTACCAGTGTGGCAAAGATGCCAAAAGAGAGGAGAACAAAATTACCTGGGTTCCAGGGCAAACACTTCAAAACCTGCCCCGGTGACGCGCCAGCGAACGTTAAAATCCAGCAGCCAGACGGCGTACGTTTTTCCTGCTTCCTCTTCTTTACGGTAGGCCGGACGCGGGTCCTGTGCCAGCACTTCGGTGATGAAATCCCGTAAGCGAGGATAGCGTTTCTCCAGTTGACCGAGTTGCGAGGCGAGCTCAGGGGTAAAATACACCGGCATATCCGCCTGTGGAGCGTCCTGGGCATAACTTGCACGCGCGTCCGGAAGGGCTTCGGCGAAGGGCAAATAGGGTTTGATGTCGATCACCGGCGTGCCGTCGACCAGATCCAGGCTACCTAACTCGAGTATCACCCGATCTTTCTGACAGCGTATGCCTTTCAGTTCAACCAGCGACATGCCAACCGGGTTTGGACGAAAGGTCGAGCGCGTCGCAAACACCCCCATTCTCGCATTGCCGCCAAGACGAGGAGGACGCACGGTAGGACGCCAGCCGCCTTCCATCGTCTGGTGAAACACGAACACCACCCACAAATGGCTGAACGCCTCGAGCCCGCGTACCGCATCGGCCTGATTGTAAGGCGCAATCAGGTGAAGCTCACCGCGTTCGCTGGTGACAAGACCGGGCTGGCGGGGGACGGCGAACTTCTCTTTATAAGGAGAGTGGATAATGCCTATCTGCTCGAACTGAAATGCACTCATTTCGCCGTGATGTTCAGCGCAGAACCGATGCACACCGCCTGACGGTAGCAACCCGGCGTGCCGCTGGTGACTTCACAGCTGTGCAGCAGGACCGCGTTAGCTTTCATTTTTGCGGCATTAATCTGCATGCGTTTACGCGCAGTCGGAATATTCGGTGGTGAGTCCTGATTGGTCGCCTGACAGGATTCGCCGCTCACTTCGCCCAGTTCACGGAACGGTTTACCGACGAGTTCGTCCGCTTTCGTGATAATGCGAACCGGCGCAGGGCGAACCACTTTCGGTTTCGCAGGCTCGGTCTTTGGCGGGGTTGCCGTGCTTTGAACAGGTTCAACGGGAGATCTGCTTAGCATAGAACAGCCGCTCAGCATGAGTGCTAAAAGACAGATCGGTAAAGCACGCATAATATTTCCTCAATGGATAATCAAAACGTCAGATATTGAATCAGTTGACTGCACAAATGACAAGACGGGCATAAGCCCGTCCTGATGATATTACACTGAGGTGAGATTACCAGCCTTTAACAGCGCCGCCGTTAAACACTTTGTTGGCTTCCTGGTAAACTTCGTCTGACTGATAGGCCTGAACGAATTTCTTCACGTTTTCCGCGTCCTTGTTGTCTTCGCGAGTCACGATCAGGTTAACGTACGGGGAGTCTTTATCTTCAACGAAGATACCGTCTTTGGCTGGCGTCAGGCCAATCTGGCTGGCGTACGTGGTGTTGATAACGGCCAGAGCAATCTGCGCATCGTCCAGAGAACGTGGCAGCTGCGGTGCTTCCAGTTCAACGATTTTCAGATTTTTCGGGTTCTCGGTGACGTCCAGAACGGTTGGCAGTAGGCCAACACCGTCTTTCAGTTTGATCAGGCCCACTTTCTGCAGCAGCAGCAGGGAACGACCAAGGTTAGTTGGGTCGTTAGGCACGGCAACCTGAGAGCCCGGCTGCAGTTCGTCCAGTGATTTAATTTTCTTAGAGTAACCGGCAATCGGATAAACGAAGGTGTTACCGACACCCACCAGTTTATAACCACGATCTTTGATCTGCTGGTCCAGGTATGGCTTATGCTGGAAGGCGTTCGCGTCGATATCGCCTTTGCTCAGCGCTTCGTTCGGCAGAACGTAATCGTTGAAGGTCACCAGCTCCACGTCCAGGCCATACTTCTCTTTTGCCACTTTCTGAGCAACTTCCGCAACCTGCTGTTCTGCACCTACGATAACGCCCACTTTAATGTGGTTTGGATCCTTTTCGTCCTGACCGCAACCCACCAGTGCCAGAGAGCCGATCAGCGCGCCTACTGCTGCGAAGGTCTTTAATTTAAACGCCATGTTTTATCCTTAACTCGTAGAGTTTGTGTTGTGTGTAACGTTATTTGTGCGTAACAGCCCGGACGATGCGATCGCCAGAGAACTGGATTAAGTAAACCAGCACAACCAGCAATACCAGAACGGTATTCATCACGGTCGCGTTATATCCAATATAGCCGTACTGGTAACCAATCTGACCTAAACCGCCCGCGCCTACGGCACCGCCCATCGCCGAATAACCGACCAGGGTGATAAGCGTAATGGTTGCCGCATTCACCAGCCCTGGCAGTGCCTCCGGCAGCAGAACCTTGCGGACGATCTGCATCGGCGTGGCGCCCATCGCACGGGAAGCTTCGATCAAACCGGTTGGGATTTCCAGCAGGGCGTTTTCCACCATACGGGCAATAAACGGCGCAGCGCCAACGGTCAGCGGAACGATCGCCGCCTGTAGACCGATAGACGTTCCGACGATCACGCGGGTAAACGGAATCATCCACACCAGTAAAATAATGAACGGGATAGAACGGAAAATATTCACCAGCGCAGAGAGCGTACGGTACAGCTTCGCGTTCTCAATGATTTGACCCGGACGCGTCACGTACAGCAACACGCCGACCGGCAGGCCAATCACAAAACCAAAGAAGCCAGAGACAAAGGTCATTGCCAGCGTTTCCCAAACGCCGCGAACCAGCAGCCACATCATTGGCTCAGACATAACCCAGTACCTCTACTTTTACGTGATGTTCTTGCAGCCAGGCAATGGCTGCCTGGGTTTCTTCTTGTGTGCCGTGCATTTCTGTCAGCATGATGCCGAACTTGACGCCACCGGCGTAATCCATCTGCGCGCTGATGATGTTGTTGTTCACGTTAAAGCGACGTGCGGTTTCGGAAAGCAGGGGAGCATCAACGGACTGACCGGTGAACTCCATGCGCAGCATCGGGACGCTGTCAGCAGCGGGTTCGGTTTTCAAACGCTCCAGATAGTCTTCCGGAATATCCAGATGCAGCGTGGACTGGATGAACTGCTGCGCCAGCGGGGTTTTCGGATGCGAGAACACTTCACTTACCGTGTCCTGCTCGATCAGTTCACCGTTGCTGATGACCGCCACGCAGTCACAGATGCGTTTCACCACGTCCATCTCGTGCGTAATAAGGAGGATCGTCAGGCCCAGGCGACGATTAATGTCCTTCAGCAGTTCCAGAATCGAACGCGTGGTTGCCGGATCCAGTGCGCTGGTGGCTTCATCGCACAGCAGTACCTTAGGATTGCTTGCCAGCGCGCGGGCAATGGCCACACGTTGTTTTTGCCCACCGGACAGATTTGCCGGGTAGCTATCATGTTTGTCGCCCAGACCCACGAGGTCGAGCAGCTCGGTGACGCGACGCTTCACTTCTTCTTTCGGCGTGTTATCCAGCTCAAGCGGTAAGGCAACGTTGCCGAACACGGTGCGGGAGGCCAGCAGGTTAAAGTGCTGGAAAATCATGCCAATCTGACGACGCGCTTTGGTGAGTTCTTTCTCTGAAAGGGCGGTAAGTTCCTGGCCGCCAACTTCTACGCTGCCCTGGGTTGGGCGCTCAAGCAGGTTAACACAACGGATCAGCGTGCTTTTACCTGCACCCGATGCGCCAATGACGCCATAAATTTGACCAGCAGGAACATGCAGGCTGACGTTGTTCAGCGCCTGAATGGTTCGGTTCCCCTGCTGGAACACTTTGGTGATATTGGAAAGTTTAATCATTAGATTATTTTTATCGTATGTAAGTTAGCCGTGGCATTTTCTTCTGCCAGATACGGGTGATGACCGTAAACAAAACGGATGTTAAGGCATCCAGACGTCTAAATCAATCCAACTCTGTACGATGAGCACTTTATTGCGCTGCGATTCATGAGATACTAGTCGAACATGCCTTTTTCAGGAGCAAACCGGTGGCAAAATCAGTACCCGCAATTTTCCTCGATCGTGACGGCACTATTAATGTGGATCACGGTTATGTCCATGAGATTGATGAGTTCGAGTTTATCGAGGGCGTAATAGATGCCATGCGCCAGCTGAAAGAGATGGGCTATGCGCTGGTGGTGGTGACGAACCAGTCCGGTATTGCACGCGGTAAATTTACCGAAGCGCAGTTTGAGACGCTGACGGAATGGATGGACTGGTCACTGGCCGACCGCGGTGTGGATCTTGATGGCATCTACTATTGTCCGCATCACCCACAGGGAACCGTAGAAGAATATCGTCAGACCTGTGATTGTCGTAAGCCGCATCCGGGAATGTTCATCTCTGCGCAGGAGTTCCTGCACATTGATATGGCAGCTTCTTATATGGTGGGCGATAAACTGGAAGATATGCAGGCAGCTGCAGCAGCAGGTGTAGGGACCAAAATATTAGTGCGCACCGGCAAGCCTGTGACGCCAGAAGCTGAGAATGCGGCGGATTGGGTAATTAATAGTCTGGCCGAGCTGCCAAAAGAGATTAAAAAGCACCAAAAATAGCCTTTCTGGTGAAAAGATGAGCGGTTGAAATAAAAATGCATTTTTCCGCTTGTCATTCCTCGGTGGCCCCCTATAATGCGCCTCCATCGACACGGCGGATGTGAATCACTTCACACAACAAGC